>Ga0265593_1000232_pt1 | contig 35282 bp, 32 predicted proteins | sample saktaG_8_FD_190136 | JGI IMG/M metagenome (GOLD analysis project Ga0265593, IMG submission 190136) | Saline water microbial communities from Sakinaw Lake, British Columbia, Canada - sak_2011_5_24_36m | ecosystem: Environmental > Aquatic > Non-marine Saline and Alkaline > Saline ... | reverse complement strand
CCATATTAAAAGCAAAGGAATGAAAACCCGGTCTATCAATCCTGATGCAAAATACTTTGAGGGGATCATTCAATCCCTGAAGCTTTATGATGCTGGCAGGAATATAAAAAACAAGCTGGATAAAGCCATAAGAAGCCATTTAAGCCAGGCTTACGGATATGATCAGGGAAAGCATTATTTAAAGGTTGAAAATCATTATAAGAAGCCTTATAAAGTCCTTAATTCTGGAATCAGTATTCAGGTCAATGATCTTCTGATCCCTGAATTTATTCAGAAATGCAATGCTGATCTTCTTTGCCAATATCAAAACATCATGAAAACAGAATCTATTCCGATCCCAAAAGACAAAAAGGCACTATCAGCCGGAAATATCATTCTTCTGGCATTTAAAGAAGCTGAAGGGCTTTTCAATATCAATGCTGAAGAAATGATCAATTCTTTACTAAAGGCAATCCCTGAAGAAATTCTGAATCAGAATGATAAAAAAGCAAGGAAAAGACAGATCAGGGAAATGCTGAAGAAGATTTCTGATCCCGGTGGAGAAATCCGGCCCGGAAATGAATATGATCTTTATTCAATATTGGAAGCAAAGCTTATGCTGGAAAATTAACAACCCTCTTTATTATGTACAAAAAAGATAAGAATTCTTATCCATGCTTAAATGAAAGGCAGTCTTCATTTGTATCTGAATACCTGAAGACAGGAAATGCAAGTGAATCAGCAATCCGGGCCGGATATTCAAAGAAAACAGCTTATTCAATAGGCCAAAGACTGTTGAAAAAAGTTGAAATCAGAAAGACCATTGAAAACCACCGGGATCAGATCAGTAGGGAAGCTGAATTATCAGTTAAAGAAGTTGTAACAGAAATCCGGGCTTTGTCCCTAAAGGCTGAATCTGATACAAACAAGTTAAGGGCTTATGATATGCTTATGAAGCACCTGGGGGGATATGTGAATGATTTGAAGATTATTGAAAGCTTGTCTGAAGACCAGGTTAATGAATTATGTTTGAATATTTTAGAAAAATTTGAAAATCATGGAAAGAAATAATTCCGAAAAGAAAAATATTCTGAAATCAATTATTCAAGGGGATTTTAAAGAAGTTGAAAAACTTAAAAAGCTGATGAAAACAGAAAAAAAACCTATTTTTGTTATGAATCATTTGAAAAAAGGATTTTATTCTGCCACCATTGAAGGGATTGAAAGAAAATTCACAGCTGAAGAATTTAAACAGTTTAAACAGGAAAATAATGTTTTAGAAATAGGGATTCTGTATCCAGAAAAAATGCCTCCACTTTGCACAAGTGAAGAAAAATTGATGTGAATGATTAAAGAAGAAGAAGTTAATAAATCAAAATGCTTAAGAAATGGTTGTTAACCAAACCAGAAATGAAGTAATTTTTCTTAATATTACATAACATTTCTAAATAGCAATGTCATGAAAAATCTTCTTTTCCCCCTTTTTCTTATTTTTTCTTCATTTTTATCTGCACAAGAAAATGAGAAAATTGTTCTTCCTATTGATAGTACAACCAATTTAGTAACTTATTCTGGAGTTGTACAAATAAAGGATAGAACAGCAAAACAGCTTTATTCAAATGGGAAAGCCTGGTTTACTAAAGCCTTTGGATCAGGGAAGGCAACTATTGATTTTGAAGACAATTTGGATTTTAAAATCATTGGGAAAGGGAAAATTCATATATCAGTTAATGGAAGCTTTGGTAAGCAACCTGGAGGATATGTTAATTTCACAATATCCCTCTTTTTCAAGGATGGAAGGTATAAATACATTTTTTCAAGCTTTTATCATGAGGGAGAAGATTATCAAAAAAGTGTTCGTGTACATATAAATTCAGCCGGCCCCCTGGAAATTGAAAAGCAAGAAGGTGCAATTAGCCAAAATAATTGGTTTGCATGGAAAAATAATTGGAACTTTCTGAAAGAACAAACCAATGAAGAAATCTTATCCCTAATTTCATCACTTAATCAGAATATGACTATTTCCATAAATGATGAAAACTTCTAAAATTTAGAAGAAAATGAATGGAAAAATTGAAATGTTTCAGTAATGTTTCAGTACTAAAAAAGCAAAAAGCCCTGTATCCTTAATAAATACGGGCTTTATCTTATAATTGTTTGTGGAGTTGGAGGGATTCGAACCCTCGTCCAAACAAGTAGCAAAACCGCTTTCTCCATGCTCAGCTTTTGATTGATTGTCGGGACCCGGCTGGTCAAAAGCCAACCCACCGTTACCGTAGTTCCTTTTTTTTGGTGGATCACCGGAACCTTGACCCACCTATCCCGACCTTTGTGATGCCTCATTCGGAACACCGTCAGGAGTGGTTTTCCGGGAGACAACTGGACTTAATTTCTAAAATTAAGCAGCCAGTCTGTAAGAATAATTGTCGCCGTTTATTGGCTGTGAGAACTGACTTTTAACGAGGTCTGTTCACGAACCCTCGGCATGCTTACCATTCCACTTCCTTGCTGTCAAAACCGGTCAACCCCAATGGAAAATAATGGGCAAAGGTACAAAAAAATCAGGCTTCTTCGAAACTCAGGATGTTTTTCTCAAAAGTGGAGATGTCGTAATTGCTGTTAAAAATCTTATTGAGTTCAGCTATGATGGGAAAAGTTTCTTCCACTTTCACTTTTTTTGAAATTTCCTCATAAAAAATATTGAGCGCTGTCCGGCCTTCAAGCACCAGTTCATGGGATACATGTTCCGTAAAAAAACCTTTTCCGATGAGCAATCCAAGGGTCCTGTTCCGGCTGAGGTCGTTCAGGGAAGTCAGGGTGAAATCACCATAGCCGCAATAGTTAAACAGGGTATCTTCACAGCCCCCGAAATAGAGAAGAACCCTGCGCATTTCACGGAAAGCTTTGGTGAGAACAAGGAAGCGAAGGTTGGGAGAATTGAAGTTGGCATCCACAATTCCCATTGCCACGGCATACATGTTTTTCAGGATGCTGAGCATCTCAACTCCCATGATGTCATCCGTATAATCCAGGTGAATATTGGTTCCGCTGAACAATTCCGTAATCAGGGAGCGGCTTTTGGAATCCTCACTTCCCAGGGTAAATCCGGTAGGAAACAGACTGATGATTTCCCGGGCAAATGAAGGACCTTTCAGGGTACATACCGGGTTTGGAAAGGAGGCTTTAATGCACTGAATGATGGTTTGATGCTCGGCGCCAAAACCTTTTGCAAGATTAACCATCAGGGCTCCATCAGGTATATGGGGCCGTATTTGATTCAGGAAAGGCAGCATGGCAACAGAAGGAATGGCAAGGAACAGGATATCGGCCGATTCAAGCTGTTTAAGATCGGTCGTGGCGGTTAAATTCCTGTTCAGATGAATGGAAGGGAAATATTTTGAATTGACATGATCATTGTTGATGGACCTTACCACGCTTTTTTCAATGGAATGAAGGAGAATTTCCCCGGATCCCTTTTCAGCCAGAATATGACCGAGGGCGGTCCCGATGGTTCCTGCACCAATAAAAACTACTTTTGACTTTGTCATCTGGGTTTATTTTTATGCGATAAATTGTATCCTGAAAAAGGCTCCATTCTTGTTGCTTATTTCCAGTTTTGCTTCGATCTGTTCAACCAGGATCTGAACAATCTGAGAACCCATTCCTGCCTTTTCTTTCATGTTAAAGGATTGAGGCAAACCGATCCCATCGTCCTGTATGATCAGATCCCAGTATTTCTTGTGAGGGTCAGTCTTTGAGTTCGCAGGAGCAGAAGGAAACAACCGGATGCTTATAATACCCTGCCGGTCGCCCGGGAAAGCGTATTTATAGGAATTGGTCAGTAATTCATTAATGATCAGCCCGAGGGGAAGTGCCACTTCAATATTTACCATGCCTTCTTCGATCTCAGTTTGCAGCTTCACCATCTGGTTATTAAAAGCGTCGGAAATGATGGTGGCCAGGTGCAGAATGTATTCTCCAAGGGGAATATCGTGAATGCTGTCTTTCTTATAAAGCTGTTCATGAACCAGCGACATGGTCCTCACCCGAAGTTGCAATTCCGACAGGGCCTGGGTTAGTTTAGAATCCCCACTGATCTCTTTTTGCATGTTCATCAGACTAACCATCACGGCGAAATTATTCTTTACACGATGATGGATTTCCTTTAAAAGGATTTCTTTCTGACGTGCATTTTCATCTACTTCTTCTTCATGCTTCTTTCTTGTGGTCACATCTCTGACCACCGTGATCCATTCTTTGAGTTCGCCGGTGATTTCATCAACGACCGGGTTGGCTACACTTTCTGCCCAGAATTCCGATCCGTCTTTGCGGATCGCTTTATAAGTGAACTGAGCCGGCAGCTTGGTTTCCAGCATTCCGTCAAACACGGATTGGAGATATTGATGAAAATCAAGGTGTATGATCTCGAAAATATTTTTCATCCTGTACATTTCCTCCTGGTCGTACCCATAAAATTTGATGCAGGAGGGCGAAATATACAGTCGTTTCAGGTTCCTGTCGAGATGTGAAATTACATCCAGGGAGTTTTCAGTCATGAAACGGTAAAGTTCTTCACTTTGCTTTAATTTTTCTTCGGCTTCACTCCTTACACGGATTTCTTCTTCCAGTCTCTGATTCAGGGTGTGTAATAAGTTCCGCGATTTAATATTGTGGGAATGCTGGGAATAAATAAAAATGACCAGTACCAGTGCAGCCAGAAATAAAACCTCGAAAAAGAAAGTCCGTATATGACTGTTGCGGATTTCAAGACGTTGAATATCATTTCCTTTTTTTAAGATTTCATTTTTATTTTCGGCTTCTCTGATCATTCTTCCGGCTTCCAGTTTATGGATCTCTGAATTATTTCTGTCAAGCAGAACCCTTTTGTGCACTTCTGAATAATGTTCATAGAATTTAAGCGCCTGCTGATAATCCTTTACTTCCGTATAATAATTATAAAGCTGCAGATAAGCATTTTCAAGCATGAAGTTCTTTTTAAAGCTCCTGGCCATGGTCAGGCCTGAACGAAGGTAGTAGAGAGAAGAATCATAGTCGGGGAGCTGCAGATAGGTTGCGCCGATGTTGATCAGGGAAGAAGCAATCAATTCCTGGTTCCCTACTGCTTCTCTGACTTTCAGAGATCGGAAATTAAATCCGAGAACGGTTCTATAATCAGACAATAACTGATATACATGTGCAATTCTTGTATAAAGAACGCCCACTTCGTTTAAGTTACCATAGGCGTTGCACTTCTGAAGGGCAATATGATAGCTGTTTATCGACCGGTATAGTTGTCTTTTCTGAAGATAAACGTCACCCAGAAGTTTATAGGCCTGTGATTCCCCCTTTATGTCATCCGCTTTCCGAAAATAGTAAATGGCAAGATAGGTTTCTTTTTCGGCTTTAAGAGATAGTTTATTCTGATAATCATAATTGGCCATAAGCTGGTGAACGATGCCAATGATTCCATGGTTTTTTGTGAAGGGAATTTTACTTTCCGCTTGCCTGATATACTTCAGGGCATTTTCGGTATTTCTGAACAGCAGGTAACCGGTTGCAAGCTGGGTGATCACCCTGATCTGTCCGTCTACATCCTTTAGCTTTTCATACAAATCAAGGCTTTCAAAATAACAGGAAAACGATTTATAGTATTCTTCCTTATAATAGTACGATCCGCCAACCCGAAATAATGCCAGGGCAATGCCTTTTTGATAATTAATTCTACGGGCAATTGAAAGCGCGAGGGTAGAGACCTCTTCATACTGCAACATATTGACATAACTTATTTTTCCGGCAAGATCAAGGAGTGAATCCACTTCAGCGGGGGTCTGAAAGGAGGAAAAATGATCCTGTTCAGTAATGGCAAACATTTTTTGAGAAAGGAGAACACAAAGAAGTGTTCCTGTTACTTTTAAAAGAAATGACCGGTAAAAAACAGTTCTCATGCTTTTTTACGGTATATGCCCAGTAGATACCCGCTCCAAAGCCTTGAATTGAATTTGCGCAGCCAGCGGAAATGAAAGGAAAACAAGGTCATGAGCACCCTGATTTTAAAATAAATCAGACGGTTCAACAGCGTATCAGCTTCCATCTTTTTCATGTTCAGCGGTTCAAAACCTCCGATATATCCTTTAAAAACCGTACTTATTGGGAAATCCTGTTCAAAAACGGACCAGTTTTTCAGATCCATGGTCTTCAGATTATGGGTCTGTCCGATGGAGGGCGCCATTCGTTTCAGGACAAAGCGGTAGATGCCTCCATAATTGGGGACGCCAAGCATCAGTATGCCTCCCGGCTTCAGCAAATCAAGGTGACACCTTACCACTTCTCCGGGATTGTCAAAATGTTCAATGAATCCCAGGGAATAAACGATGTCAAATTTTGGAAGATCGGAATTGTCGGCAAAAAGATCCCGTTCATAAACCTGTACTTCCATACCGGCTTTCTGAAAAGTTTCGAGGGTTCGGACATTGCCAAGATGAGAATAGTCGAGTGAATGAGCCGAATACCTGAACTTCCGGGTCAGGTAAATAAGGTATTCTCCCGACGCCCCGCCTATTTCGAGCAGGCTGAGGCCTTCCTTGCGCGGGAGATAGGCGTCAAATGCGGAAAGGATCTCTTTGATAAGCAGGCTGGTCCTCGCAGCCTTTTTATTACCTGGTTTATCATCCCAATATTCTTCCCAGAAACCCTGACCGGTCAGTTTATTCTCCTCCATAACATCCTATCATTTCACAAAAATAGAAAATTTAATCTTATTTTTGTCCCAACAATATTTACCGTATCATGGATTTATCACATTCAATCGTACTGGTAACCGGAGCTGGTGGATTCATCGGCAGCCATCTGGTTGAAGAACTCCTCGGGAGAAATTGCCGTGTAAAGGCATTCGTTCATTATAACTCGTTTAACCGCTGGGGCTGGCTCGATTCGCTTCCCGAAACAACCCGGAGCAGGATTGAAGTTTTCACGGGAGATATCCGTGACCCCAATGGGGTGAGGGAAGCCATGAAGCATTGTGAAGTAGTGTTCCACCTTGCGGCCCTCATCGGGATCCCATACTCCTATCATTCACCGGATGCTTATGTGGATACCAACATTAAGGGAACCCTGAATATCCTGCAGGCCGCACGCGACCTGGGCGTTAAAAAGATACTGCATACTTCCACTTCGGAAATATACGGCACGGCGCAATTTGTTCCCATTACTGAGCTTCACCCGGTAAATCCGCAATCACCCTATGCCGCCACCAAATCAGGAGCCGACTTTCTGGCCCTGACATTTTTTCGCTCTTTTTCCAGCCCCGTGATCGTGGTGAGGCCTTTTAATACCTATGGTCCGCGACAATCAGCACGGGCTGTCATTCCTACCATCATTACCCAGATGCTTTCAGGAAAAAACATCCTCCAGCTTGGTTCCATTTCCCCTACGCGTGACCTGAATTTTGTGAAAGATACCGTTGACGGTTTCATCAAAGCAGCCGAAAGCGAAACCGCCATCGGAGAAGTGATCAACCTGGGCAGTAAGCACGAAATCAGCATCGGCGACCTGGCCTTGAAAATTGCAGGCATCATGGGCAGACAAATATCCATCGAAAGTTCGGAAGAGCGGGTCAGACCTGAAAAAAGCGAAGTGGAAAGACTATGGGCTGAAAATGAAAAAGCCGGGAAACTGCTCAATTGGTCGCCTGCTTACACCCTTGACCAGGGGCTCGCCGAAACCATAAACTGGTTTAAAGAACCGGGGAACCTCGCTTTTTACAAACCTGAAATTTATAACATATAACTCATTGTTGGCACGCTCCCCAGGGAGTTCAAAACATCTTCATGAAAGCAGTCATTTTAGCCGGAGGAAAAGGGACGAGGCTTAAACCTTATACCACCGTTATTCCGAAGCCCCTGGTACCGGTCGGGGAAAAAGCCATACTCGAAATCCTGCTTACCCGTCTGAAAAAATGCGGCGTGGATGAAGTTTTTATCTGCCTTAATCATTTTGCCGAAATCATCATGGCCTTCTTCGGCGATGGTTCAAAGCTGGGCCTTCAAATCCATTATTCCGTTGAAGAAGAACCCCTGGGCACCGTAGGTCCGGTGAAACGCATCAAAGGCCTTCCGGAACATTTTCTCGTCATGAACGGCGACCTCCTCACCGATCTCGATTTTCATGACCTTTATGAAGATCACCTTCAGTCAGATCACATTCTTACAGTCTCCACTTACCATCGTGAAACGAAAATAGATTTCGGCGTTCTGGAAGTAGATGAGAAATTAAAGCTTGTGAAAGGTTTCCGGGAGAAACCAAGGTATGATTTTGAAGTAAGCATGGGGGTTTATGCCATGAACCGCAGGGTGCTGGAATTTGTACCTGAAAGAAAACCTTTCGGCTTCGACGACCTCATGCTGACATTGCTGGATAACAAACAGGCGGTGAGGGTTTATCCTTACAGGGGTTATTGGCTCGACATTGGCCGGCCCGACGATTATGAAAAAGCCAATGAAGATATGGAACTACTTTCACGGCTGTTATGAGTAAGGTGCTGCTTACCGGAGCAAGGGGATTTCTTGGTAAAGCCCTCCTCATGCAACTGCAATCCGCAGGGATGCAGGTTTTTGGCATTGACATGGAACAGGGCGATATTACCCTTGAAAGCACCCTGAAACCCTATGACCATGAAAAGATCGGTCATGTTATCCACCTTGCCGGAAAAACGTTTGTCCCCGAAAGCTGGGATCATCCTTTCAGCTATTACCAGGTAAATGTCATGGGTACGGTCAATGTGCTCGAATTCTGCCGCCGGAACAAGGCCGGCCTCATTTACATCAGCTCCTATCTTTACGGCGAACCCGAATCCCTGCCTGTTTCAGAGGATCATCCGGTAAAAGCATATAATCCCTATAGTCATACCAAGGTCCTCGCTGAAAATGCCTGTCATTTCTATTCCCGGGCCTACGGCCTGAAAATTGTAATTCTGAGGCCATTCAATGCTTACGGTCCGGGGCAGCCTTCCCGTTTTATCATTCCCGAGATCATTGCAAAGGTGAAAGACCGGGATGTAGATTTGGTCGAAGTCATGGATCTTCGCCCTCGGCGTGATTTTATCTATATTGATGACCTGACGAATGCCATCCGGCTTTCGGTCAATGCCCCTCCCGGAATCTATAATCTTGGCAGCGGTTATTCGGTGAGCGTGGAAGAGATCATCAAAGAAGTGATGGAAATTACCGGGATCAGGAAAAAATATCGCGGCCGGGGGTCCGAACGTCCGAATGAAATCTTTGATCTCTATGCCGACATCACCAGGGCGAAACGTGAATTAAACTGGGAACCCCTGATCCGGTTTGAACAAGGACTGGCACAATGCATCAACGGATGAAGAAAATCCTGTTTATCAAACATGCAGATTCCTCTTTTATCATTTCCGACCAGCAGGTTCTGGAAAAGTACTACCGCCTCCTTCCTTTTTTACTGAAGAAAAAAAAAGGAATCCCTTTTGTTTTTGAAATGTTCAGGCTGGCCGGATTTATTCTGTTTCATGCTCCCGGAACGGCCGCCATGCTTACCTGGTTCGGGGATTATCATTCCGCCCTCATGACTTTATTCGGAAAATTCCTGCATATCAAAGTCATTATATTTGCCGGAGGGCAGGAAGCAATTTGTTATCCGGAATTAAAAAAAGGAGTGTATTATAAAAAATGGAGGGGAAAGTGCGTAAAATTTGCCCTTCGCCATGCAACCCACCTCGTTCCCAATCATGCTTCCCTGATCTGGCATGAGAATTTCTATTATGATCCCAAAGGAAAAAAAGACGGAATAAAATATTATATCCCCGGCATCCGGACTCCCATGACCATTATTCCCAATGGGATCAGCACTACCCGGTTTTTCAGGGATGAATCCATCCCGAAAAAGAATAAACGGGTACTGACAGTGGGGACCATGAACGGCAAAGCCGATTTTATGAATAAGGGATTCGACCTTTTTACGGATCTTGCAAGGCGTAACCCTGACCTGGATTTTGTGTTGATAGGAATAAAAAAACCTTTCCTCCCCTGGATAGAGGAACAATTTAATGTGAGCGGGATAAAAAATCTTTTCCTGATTTTTTCGTTTTGTCCGGATGAAGTGCTTTTTCAACAATACAATGAAGCCCGTGTTTTTGTGCAGGCTTCCATCACCGAAGGCATGCCCAATACCCTGAACGAAGCCATGCTTTGCGAATGTGTGCCGGTGGGTTCGGATGTAAACGGGATTCCTGATGCCATGGGCGGTAAGGGGATCATCCTTAAAAAGAGAAGCATTGATGAGCTCGAACAGGCCGTCAGGAGGGCCTTAACGATGGATACAGGGAAGGAGGCCCGGAATCATGTATTGGCAAATTACACCCTCGGGCTTCGTGAGAAAAAATTAATCAGCCTGATGAATGAAATAATATGAACCTCCGATGATCTCCAGGCAATTTTTCAAATCCTCCATCATATACTCCCTGGTCGGAGCGCTGCCCTATGCTTCCGGCTTTCTGCTGCTTCCCTGGTTCACCGCTTATCTGACCCCCCGGCAATTCGGAACCAATGCCCTTTACATCGCGTTGATGTATTTCATCCAGATCATCGCTTCCTTTGGGATGGATATGTCGGCGGGCGTTTTGTATTTTGATTATAAAGACGATCAGAAAAAACTCCGGGAATTCCTGGGAACCGTCTTCATCGGACTGTCTATGATCGGGGCGTTTACCTTTATCCTCTTTTCTTTCGGTGGAATCAGGATGTTCAACCTGGTTTTTAAAAGCGGCGATTTCATCGAATTGATCCCATTCGGACTTTTTACCATTGTTTCCGGAATTTTTAACGGGGTGTTCAAAACTTATTCCGGACTGCTCATCAATCAGGAAAGACCGGTAAGGTTTTTCTGGATCAATATTTCAAATTTCGTTCTTACCGTTGCTGCTTCTCTCATACTGCTCTACCTGTTCCCTTATACTTTATTCGGCCCGATTCTCGGCCGCCTGATCCCTGCCATCATCTCTGCATCGGTTTCACTCATTCTTATTGGCCGCGAATACGGATTAAGCTGGAATCAGGAATATGTTAAAAAGATCGTTTCTTACAGTTCTCCCATAGTGCTCTATGCCATATTAACCTGGGTGGTGACTTACATCGACCGTTTCATTATCCTTCGCCTGATGGGCGATGCGACCTACGTGGGTGTTTTTGATATCGCCGTGAAACTGGTCATCGGACTCGACCTGGTCATGACCGGACTGGTCAATACGGTCAATCCGAAAATTTATAATATCTGGAAAACACTGGGACTAAAAGAAAGCAACATTGAGATCAACCGTTATTATAATGGTATTACCGCCTTTTTTCTGCTGGTCATCCCCTTGTTTGTCGTCCTTGCGCCGATTCTGATACCCCTTGTCATTTATAAAGCTGTTTATTACCAGGCGTTTGCCTTTCTCGCCATCCTTGCCTCAGGCTATGCCACACGGGTTTGGTTCTATATGTTTCTGGCTCCCCTGATGTATTTCAAACGAACCGCAGCCCTGCCCAGGGTATTTGTTCTGAGCGCCCTCTTCGAAATCGTGGTAGCCATCGTGCTGATCAAATATTTCGGTCTGATGGGCGCAGTTTGGACCAATTTCATGGTGAAACCGGTTCAGGCGCTCTTCATGTATCTTGAATGCCGGAAAGTGTATACTTTTAAAGTTAATGCCTGGAAAATTTTCTATATGCCGGTTATTTTCATTATCCTGGTCATTGGTTCGGAAACCCTTGCACCGGTATCCATGAAATTTTTTGTGGAAATCGGACAATTCCTGGCGGCAGTGGCCCTGGTTTATTTTGCTTACCGCAAAGAGCTGATTCCGCTCTTACTCAGGTTTTTTCCTTCGCGGTCCGGATCGAAACATTAAGTTCAAAACCGATCAGCAGGCTGATGGCATTGATATAAATCCACATCAGCACGATCATCAGGGTACCCAGCGATCCATAGAAGGCATTATAGCTGGAGAAATGATCGACATAAAAATTAAACCCCAGAGAAGTGATCACAATGAGGCTGGTCGCCAGCAGGGAACCGGCCGATATCAGCCTGAAACGTAATATTTTTGCCGGGGCAAGCGAATACAGGAAGGAGATGGCAAAAAGGAGAAGGGCCAGGATAACCAGCCAGCGCAGCAATTGGAGCAGGATGATGTAAAAGGAGCTGTCTTCAATGAAACGCGGTAAAATAAGGTGAAGGATTCCCGAACCGAAAGTGATCAGTCCGATGGAAACAATCAGGAGAAAAGAAATGATGATCACGATCAGCACAGAGATGAGGTATTGCTTGATGTTCGACCGGGTTTCAAACATATGCGCTGAATTGTTGAATGCTTCGATCAGGCTGTTCACCCCGTTGGTCGAAAAATACAGGGTCAGGATCAGGTTGAGGATCAGCAGGCTGCTTCGCGGACGGGTCACGATGTCGACGATGGTTTCCCTTACGGTTTCATAGGCTGAAACAGGAAGGAAATCGTGGATCAGGGAAAGCAGGGATTGCTGGAAATTCGTGACAGGGATAAAAGGGATGATCGTAAACAGGAATATCAGAAAGGGAAAAATAGCCAGAAATAAGGAAAAAGAAATGGCTGCAGCCCTTTGGGTGATATAACCCTTGGAAAGTCCCCGGATGAAAAAAACAGTAACATCATACAAGGGTTTGCCGTCAAAACCAGGAAGCACGATCCTTTGGGAATGGCTGATGAGCGTGGCTAACGGCTTCCAGCTCAGAACTTTTTCGATGAGTTTGGATTGATCCTTCATCCCGCCTTCAAACTCATATCCAAACTCCTGATGTGATGCGTAAGTGCGCCCATGGAGATAAAGTCAACCCCGGTTTCAGCATATTTTCTGACATTTTCAGGCGTGATCCCTCCGGAAGCTTCGGTTTCATATTTTCCGTCAATGATTTTCACGGCTCTGGCCAGGTCGTTGACCGGAAAGTTGTCGAGCATGATGCGGTCAATCCGGCCATGATCCAGAACCTGCTGTAATTCCTCAAAATTCCTGACTTCAATCTCAATCTTCAGTTGTTTCCCGGTCTGCAGAAAATAACGGTGAACCGCTTCAATAGCCGGAACGATTCCTCCCGAAAAATCCACATGATTGTCTTTGATCATGATCATGTCATACAGTCCCATGCGGTGGTTCATGCCTCCGCCGGTCACCACTGCATATTTTTCCAGCGCCCTGAGCAGGGGCGTGGTTTTACGGGTATCAAGCAAACGGGTATGCAGGCCATCCAGTTGCTTTACCACTTCCCGGGTAGCGGTGGCTATGCCGCTGAGCCGCTGCATCAGATTCAGCAACAAACGTTCCGCACTGAGGATGGAAAGTACGCTTCCATAAACTTCAAAGGCGATGTCGCCACGATGTATTAAATCGCCATCCTGTTTATAACTGTTCAGTTTAAGCCCGGGATCGACCCTGTGAAAAATTTTAACGGCAAGTTCCATTCCGCAGAGCACCCCTTCATCCTTAATAAGGAGTTTTGCACTTCCTGAGGTCCCGGCCGGAATGGTCGAAAGAGAAGTGTGATCCCCGTCGCCGATGTCTTCGGCCAGGGCATAATCAATAATCTGGTCAATGGTCATAAGAACTCCCTGCAGAAATGCCTAGTTTTTTTCCTGGATCTGAAGCTGCTGAACGAGGTTTTGCCCGGCCACCGGCTTGATTAAAAAGTAAACGCGGTAGTTGGTTTGTCCGGTTTGCAATTCCCCGATGGAATAACGGGAACCGTCGTTGGATGATCCTTCTTTATTGATTTTAAAGCTTTTTACCGGATAACGGCTGAAAAATTCCCTCAGAATCTGACTGGCCTGGTTGCGGCTGTAAGTGTCGTCATAACCCGGAACACTCAGATCGACCATGGTGTTTAAATATTTTGACAACTCCCCGGCATTTCCCGTCTGTATGGCTGCTGTAACCAGCCTGGCCGTTTCCTCGGGACCATCCGCAAAAGAAGGGGATGCAAAAAGAAATAGTATCAGTATTGTTAAAAAGGGATATGCGATATGCGATATGCGATATGTGATATTCTGTATCATGATCTTAGCATTTACACAAAAGTACGAAAATTCTGATTAAAGTTCCGATCTTTGTGTTCAATTTATGAAGATACGGTTGTTTGTAATCGGTAAAACGGAAGCGGAATACCTGCGGAAAGGGATTGCGGTCTATGAAAACAGGATTCGGCATTACATCCCTTTTGAGATTGTGGAACTCCCCGCTATCAGGAATGTTTCAGGCCTTCCGGCAACCCTGCAGAAAGCGAAGGAGGCGGCTTTATTTGATAAAGTTTGCCAGGCTGGAGAACGCCTGGTGTTGCTGGATGAAAAAGGGAAAGAACTTACTTCCGTTGGCTTCTCTGAATTTCTGAATAAAAGATTTATCTCAGGCTCCGGAAACCTGAGTTTTCTGGTTGGCGGACCTTTCGGATTTGATGAATCCATCACAAAAAAAGCCGATTTTATACTTTCTTTGTCGAAAATGACGTTTTCTCATCAGATGGTCCGGCTTTTTTTTACGGAACAACTCTACAGGGCGCTTACCATTCTCAGGGGAGAGTCCTACCATCATGAGTGAAAACCCTTGTGAATATTGATTTTAACAGTTTTTTAACGAAATGCTTAACAATTATTAACATGATAACCCGACTTGCATTTTTTTCAATTTTATACATTTGCAGGCATAAAATTTAACGTATTATGGTTGAAACGGACATCAAAGAATTGAACGAACGAATCCAGAAGGAAAGTGCGTTTGTGGATATGGTCACCCTTGAAATGCATAAGGTGATCATCGGGCAGAAGCATATGATCGAGCGTTTGCTCATCGGTTTGCTTGCCGATGGACATATTTTGCTTGAAGGTGTTCCCGGACTGGCTAAAACCCTGGCCATTAAATCACTTGCCGGCATCATCGATGCAAAATTCAGCAGGATACAGTTCACCCCCGACCTGTTGCCTGCCGACCTGGTAGGAACTCAGATCTACAGTCAGAAGAAAGAGGAATTCAAGGTGAGGAAAGGTCCCATCTTTGCAAACTTTGTCCTGGCCGATGAAATAAACCGGAGCCCGGCCAAGGTCCAGAGCGCCCTGCTGGAGGCCATGCAGGAACGCCAGGTAACCATCGGCGACGAAACTTTTCTTTTACCTGAGCCTTTCCTGGTTCTGGCCACTGAAAACCCCATCGAACAGGAAGGAACCTACCCTTTACCCGAAGCCCAGGTTGACCGTTTTATGCTGAAAGTCGTCATCGGATACCCGGATAAAAAAGAGGAGAAACTCATCATCCGCCAGAATATCTCCAATGAAAAAGTCCATACTTCCACCATCATCAAACCCGAAGATATCCTGAGGGCCAGGGCTGTGACCCGGGAAGTGTACCTCGACGAGAAAATCGAGAACTACATTACCGACATTGTTTTCGCTTCCCGCTACCCGGCCGAGTATAAACTGAAAAAATTTGAAGGACTGATTTCCTACGGAGCGTCGCCCCGTGCCAGCATCTATCTGGCCCTGGCAGCTAAAGCTTTTGCCTTCATCAAGCGCAGGGGATACGTGATCCCGGAAGATATCCGTGCCGTAGCCCACGACGTGCTCCGCCACCGCATCGGACTTACCTATGAAGCCGAAGCCGAAAACATCACCTCGGAGGAAATTATCAATGAAATTTTAAATACGGTTGAAGTACCCTAATACCCACCCCCTTAACCCCCTGCCCCCTTTTCCCCCTCCCTGCACGCAGGGAGGGGGCCAGGGGGTGGGTGACAAATAATTATGGAAGCCACCGAACTGTTTAAAAAAGTAAGGAAAATAGAGATCAAAACCCGGGGTCTGAGTAACCAGATCTTTTCGGGGCAATACCATTCTGTGTTTAAAGGAAGAGGGATGGCCTTTTCGGAGGTTCGTGAGTACCAGGTCGGCGACGATATCCGGAGTATCGACTGGAATGTGACGGCCCGCTTCAACCATCCCTATGTGAAAATTTTCGACGAGGAAAGGGAACTTACCGTCATGCTGCTCATCGATGTCAGCGGATCGAACCATTTTGGCACGCGTAAAACCCTGAAACAGGAAGTAATCACGGAAATTGCAGCGGTGCTCGCGTTCAGCGCCATCCAGAACAACGACAAAGTCGGAGTGATCTTTTTCAGCAAACAAATCGAGAAATTTATTCCACCTAAAAAAGGCAGCACACATATTCTCCGCATTATCCGCGAACTCATCGATTTCAGGCCCAGCCAGAACGGGACAAACATCGCCGAAGCCTTACGCTATTTCACCAATGTAATCAAGAAACGCTGTACCGCTTTCCTGCTTAGCGATTTTCTCGATCAGGGTTTTGCCGATGCCATCCGGATTGCCAATAAAAAGCACGACCTCATCGCCGTTCATGTTTTTGATGAGCGGGAAAAAGAATTGCCCGATGTGGGACTGATGCGGATACGTCATGCCGAAAACGGATTGCTGCGCTGGGTGGATAGTTCCGATATCCGTACCCGTACCCAATATAGTAAATGGGTGAGCCGTCATGATGGTTTTCTGAACGATACTTTTCTGCGCAGCGGGATTGATGTGGCAGAGATCAGAACAGATCAGGATTATATCAAACCCCTCATGAACCTGTTTAAGAAAAGGGGAGGAAGAAGATAAGGTTTAGTGAAGAGTGAAGAGTGAAGAGGGAAGAGTGAAAAGTGAAGAGTGAAGAGTGAAGAGTGAAGAGTGAAGAGTGAAGAGTGAAAAGTGAAGAGTGAAAAATTGTTAATTATAAGAATAGGGATTGAGAATGAATAGATTTGTTGCAATCATAGGAGCTATGTTATTCTCTGCAATGGGATTCGGGCAGCAGGCGAGCGTTTCAGCCAAACTCGATACCGCCTCCATGCTCATTGGCGATCATGTCGGACTGACGATCCGGTTTACGGGTCCAGCCAATGCCAGGGTCATCTGGCCGGCGATCCCCGACACCATTCTCGGAAATATCCAGGTGATCGGCCGGGGCAAAATCGATACCCTTTCATCCTCCCCGGGGCTTTCGCTTGAACAATCGCTCAACCTCATTTGTTTCGACTCAGGTTTCTATACTTTTCCGCAAATACCGGTAAAATACCGCATTCCACCCGATACCTCACTTTTAACGCTGAATTCTTCACTCTTTACCCTGATGGTCCACAGCCTTAAAGTTGATACAACCCAGGCCATCAAGCCCATTAAAGGGCCCTTAAAGGTTCCCATCACTTTCCGTGAATTGCTTCCCTGGCTGTTACTCGGACTTGCAGCGCTTATCCTGCTTGCCGCACTGATCTGGTACCTGAAAAAGCGGAAAAGGAATGAACCGGTATTCCGGCTCAGGCCAAGGGTGAAACTTCTGCCCTATGAACTGGCCCTTCAGGAATTCGAAAAACTCAGGATCAAAAAATTATGGCAAAGCGGAAAGGTCAAGGAATATCATACCGAACTGACCGATATTTTACGCAACTACATCGAAACCCGTTTCCTGGTTCCTGCCCTGGAGCAAACAAGCGCCGAAATCCTGCATTCACTCATGGATAAACCGGAACTTCCGCGTGCAGCCTGGGATAAAATGGGCTCCATTCTCATGCTGGCCGATATGGTTAAATTTGCCAAAGCACAACCCGGGCCCGGCGAGAATGAAGGAAGCCTGGAAACCGCGATCAGCTTTGTAACGGAAACAGGAACAGCATCAATTAACAATTAGGAATTAGGAATTAGGAATTAGGAATTAAAAATAGTCAATAGTCAATTGTAATTTGTAATAAAATAATGTTTCACGGTTTAACTTTCGGAAATCCCGGTTTTCTTTTTCTTCTGGTCATCATACCAGCCCTTGTATACTGGTATTTTTTCCGTTCGAAAAGAAATCATGCAGACCTGCTGGTCTCGGATAGTTCCGGATTTGAAGGAAAATACCGGGGGCTGAAAATATATGCCTATCATGCCCTGTACGGATTGCGCCTGCTTGCCATCACCATGCTGATCATAGCCCTTGCCAGACCTCAGACAAGTCTGAGCCGCCAGGATATTACCGTAGAAGGCATCGACCTGATGATCGCCCTGGATGTAAGCGGGTCCATGCTTGCCATGGATTTTAAACCCGACCGTCTGGAAGCTTCCAAGGAGGTGGCCATTGAATTTATCGACGGACGTCCCGATGACCGGATCGGACTGGTCATTTTCAGCGGGGAAGCATTTACCCAATGTCCGCTTACCTCGGACCATTCGGTTTTGAAAAATCTTTTCCGTGATATTAAAAGCGGCATGATCGATGATGGCACCGCCCTGGGCGACGGGCTCGCCACCGCGGTGAACCGTTTGCGCGGAAGCAAAGCCATCAGTAAAGTGATCATCCTGCTTACCGACGGCGTGAACAACATGGGCTCCCTGGATCCCCGTTCTGCCGCTGAAATCGCCAAACTGTACGGAATCCGCATTTATACCATCGGCGTGGGTTCCATGGGACAGGCGCCTTATCCTGTGCAAACCCCCTTCGGAATGCAGACCCAGATGATGGAGGTGAAAATCGATGAACCCCTGCTTCAGGAGATCGCACGCATGACCGACGGAAAATATTTCCGTGCCACAAACAACATCAAACTTCGTGAAATTTATCAGGAAATCGATAAACTGGAAAAGTCAAAAATAGATGTCACCGAATTCCGCCGTAAAAAGGAAGAATATCTGTTTCTGGTGCTGGCTGCATTCCTCCTGCTTGGACTGGAAATGCTGCTTCGTCATACTTATGTAAAAACCATACCATAAAAATTTAATTGTGTTTCGTTTTGCTCATATAAATTTCTTTTATCTGCTGGCGCTGATCCCGTTGCTGACGGTATTTTTAATCCTCTTCCTCCGCTGGCGGAAAAATGCCCTCGCCCGTTACGGCGACTGGGAGGTGATCCGTCAACTCATGCCCGAATATTCCGCGGCGAAAGGGATCCTTAAATTCACCCTGGCCATGACAGCCCTGGCCCTTCTGACTGTTGGCATGGCAGGACCCCAGACAGGCTCGAAACTTGAAAAGGTTCAGCGTAAAGGAATCGACCTGATCATCGCACTCGACGTTTCCAATTCCATGATGGCAATGGACATCAGGCCGAACCGGCTTGAAAGGGCCAAACAGTCTATTTCACGGCTGATCGATAAACTGGAAGGCGACCGTATCGGGATCATTGTTTTCGCAGGGAAAGCATATACCCAGCTGCCCATTACCACCGATTATGCCGCGGCAAAAATGTTCGTTTCCACCATCAACACCGGCACCGTTCCCATACAGGGGACTGCCATCGGTGAAGCCATCGACCTGGCTTCCAATAGTTTTGGCGAATCAAAACACAATAAAGCCATCGTGATCATCACCGATGGGGAAGATCATCAGGGAGGCGTGCTTGAACAGGCGGATGCAGTGGCTAAAAAGGGCATCGCGATCTATACCATCGGCATGGGACTTCCCGAAGGAACTCCAATACCAGTGATGAACGGAAATGTCCAGACCGGATATAAAAAAGATGTACAGGGAAATACCATCATGAGTAAACTCGATGAAACCCTTCTGCAACGCATTGCCAGTATCGGGAATGGAATGTACATCAGGGCCAGCAATTCCGAAACAGGCTTGAATAAAATTTTCGACGACCTCAATAAAATCCAGAAATCAGAAATCGAAGCCCGGCAATTTTCAGATTATGAAGACCGCTTCCAGTATTTCATAGCCCTGGCGCTGCTCATCCTGATCATGGATTTATTCGTATTTGAAAGAAAAACACAATGGCTCAAACATATAAAGCCTTTTTGAAATAATATTTTATACCGCGGAGGCGCAGAGACGCAGAGTTTATGAATGTTGATGATTATAATAAAATTTCAGGTTCTATTCTCGATGCATGTGTTCATGTTCACAGGGAATTAGGACCTGGATTATTAGAATCGGTGTATGAAATGTCTTTAATGAAGAAATTCGAATTAAAATCAGTATATTTTCAAAATCAGGTTTGCGTTCCATTATTTTATAAAGGATATGCACTAAACAAAGATTTTAAAATTGACATACTTGTTGAAAAGGAAATTATTCTGGAATTGAAAGCCGTTGAAGTAATTTTACCGGTTCATAAAGCACAGATAATATCCTATTTGAAATTGACCAAAAAAAAACTGGTTTTTTAATTAATTTTAATGTACCCCTTATAAAAGAAGGTTTTTTCAGATTTGTAAACAAATTTTAACTGTGCGCCTTTGCGCCTCTGCGGTAAAAAAAAAGAATGAAAAGGAACATCATTATAATAATTCTCCTCACAATACTTGGTCCGGCTTTTTCCCAGAAGGAAAATAAATTACTTCGGCAGGGAAACCGGAATTACGAAAAGGGCGATTTTAAAACCGCCGAAAAAGATTATCGTAAAGCCCTTGAAATCAACAAGGAATCCATTAAAGGCCAGTTTAACCTGGGTTCAGCGGTTTATACGGAAAAGAATTATGAAGAAGCCGCAAAAATTTATGGTAACTTAGCAGTGAAAAACCAGGATCAGGAAACCCAGGCGAAAATCTATCACAATCTCGGCAACTCCTTTTTAGAAGCAAAGGAATATGAGAAAAGCATCCTCGCATACAAAAATGCCCTGATCAATAACCCAAAAGACCTGGATACCAAGTACAATCTGGAATATGCCAGGATGATGCTGAAACAGCAACAGCAGCAGCAACAACAGCAAAACAAAGACCAACAGAAGAAAGACGAACAAAAAGATAAAAAGGACCAGAACCAGGACCAGCAGAAACAAAATCAGGACCAGCAACAGAACCAGAATCCCGACCAGAAAAAAATCTCAAAGGAAAATGCTGAACGCATGCTGGAAGCCCTGAAAAATGATGAAAAGAAAACCATGCAGAAGGTGAAAAAGCAACAAGCCAAGGTACAGGTAGCGGGCGTGGAAAAGGACTGGTAAAATCAATTAGGAATTAGGAATTAGGAATTAGGAGTTAGGAGTTAGGAATTGAATTAAGAATTTAGAATGAATATAGTTGTCAGTCATCGGTCTTCCTCTATGATCTCTCATCCGTCATCCGTCATCCGTCATCCGTCATCCGTCATCTGCCATCTGTTTTCCGCCATCCGCTCCCGCCAAAGCGGGATCTCCGCTACGCTCCGACATCCGTTATCCGCCCTCCTTTTTCTCCTCATCTCCGGGTTTGTTTCCGCACAGGATGTTCAGCTCACCGCTTCGGCACGACCAGTGGTATCGGTTGGGGAAACCTTTATGCTCACCTACTCGGTAAACGGACAGGGCAATGGTTTCCGCGGTCCCGGCATACAAAATTTCTCCCTCCTCAGCGGTCCCAACACCTCCACTTCTTCCAGTATAAGGAGTATCAACGGACGTACGAGCATGTCGATCGCCTATACCTATACCTATCTTCTTCAGGCTTTGAAAGAAGGAACATTTGAAATTCCGGCCGCCACGGTAAGTGTTGACAATAAAACCTATGTGTCCAACACGGTAAGCGTGAAAGTCGTAAAAAGCGGCGCTTCTTCCTTCCAGAACCCGTCCGGTGGACATCAGAATCCATCCCAGGGAAGCGTGCAATCCAGTCCAAACGATGTGTATGTCAAAGCCTTTGCAAGTAATTCCAATCCCCTTCAGGGACAAGGCATCGTGGTGACCTATAAAATTTTCACCAAGGTTCCCATCGCCCAGATCAATATCAGCAAGCTTTCATCATTTTCCGGATTCTGGTCGCAGAACCTCATGCGCGAAAACGATAAACTGCAACAATCAACCCAGGTCATTGACGGACAGCAATATGTGGTTGCCGACATAAGGAAGATGGCCCTGTTTCCCCTGAAAAGCGGCCGCCTCGTTATTGACCCGCTTCAGCTGGAATGCGTGGCCCAGCTGAAACGTCAGTCAAGGACCCGCTCAGGCGACCCTTTCTTCGATGATTTTTTCAACGACCCTTTCTTCGGGTCCGGAACGACCAATGTGGAAAAATCCCTGAAATCCAACGCTTTGGTGATCGATGTCAGCCCCTTGCCTGAAGCCGGAAAACCTGCTGACTTCAGCGGAGCGGTGGGAAAATATACTTTCCGGACCGAACTGGATAAAACAAAACTGAAAACCAATGAAGCCCTGAATCTGAAGTGTATAATTTCCGGACAAGGAAACATCCAGCTCATCGATAAGCTGAATATCATTTTTCCTCCCGATTTTGAAACCTATGATCCCAAGGTTACCAGCGATATCAATACCACGGCAGCCGGGATCAGCGGGAGCCAGACTTTCGAATACCTCCTGATCCCGCGTAAACCCGGAAAATTTACCATAAAACCGGTCCATTTCACCTGTTTCGACCTAGACCAGAAAAGGTACATCACCCAGACCAGCCCGGAATATATCATTGAAGTCGAAAAAGGAAGCGGAGAGGCATCCACCATGACCTATTCAGGATCCAATAAGGAAGATATCAAGTACATCGGTAGCGACATCCGGCATATCAAGGATAAACCATTTACCTTATCTCCGGCAGGAAGCATATTCTTTTTATCCGCTGGTTTCTGGATATTCCTTCTGACGCCGCTTTGTCTTTTCATCGCACTGATTTTCCTCTGGCGTAAACTGGCCGCCCGACGCAACGATACGGTTCTGATGAAAAATCTGAAAGCGACCAAAATTGCCAGGAAGCGCTTACGCAAAGCGGAGGAATTCCGGAAAGCCCTGAAACAGGAGGAATTTTATGTTGAAATATCCAGGGCTTTATGGGGATACCTGAGCGATAAATTCTCAATTCCCCTTTCGGAACTGAGTGTAGATTCGGTACATGAAGCCCTTGTTTTAAAAAATGTGAAAGAAGAAATGATCAAACAGTTTATTCTTACATTAAATAATACCGAATTTGCAAGGTTTGCGCCCGGGGAGAAATCAACAAATATGGAACGCATTTATAATGAAGCCCTTGAAATTATCAGCAAGATTGAACGGGAACTGAAATAAATTTGGAATTAGGAATTAGAAATATGAGGGTTATCACCATTTTATTATTACTTTCTGTTTTTCTTCAGACGGCGGTTGCCGGGGAGGAGCAGGTATTGATTGTCAAGGCCAACCGGGCCTATGCGGCGGGGGCGTTTACCGAAGCAGCCGCTACTTACAACAAGGTGGCAGCCCTGGGATGGGAGTCGCCCGACCTTTATTTTAACCTTGGAAATGCTTATTTCAAGATGAATGATTATGCCCATGCCATTCTCTGGTACGAACGTGCAAGGCGTCTGGACCCCGGGAATGAAGACATCGATTTCAACCTGAAAGTCAGTAACAACAAGATAGCAGATCAGATAGAACCCTTACCCGAACTTTTTTACAAGCGCTGGTATAATGGCATGGTTACCCTTTATCCTTCCGATACCTGGGCCATGACCGGTATCATTTTTTTTATCCTTTCACTGGCTCTGGGAGCGGTTTATCTGATGTCAAGGGTGCTTTTAATGCGGAAGGCAGGATTCTGGACGGGCGCTTTACTCTTGGTTTTTTCCATCATTTTTCTCCTCTTTGCATGGAGCGGTCATTCATCGGTGCAAAATACCAATGAAGCCATCCTGATCTCACCCACGGTTACCATCAAAAGCTCTCCTGACGAAAAAAGCGTGGATTTATTCGTCCTTCATGAAGGTGCAAAAGTCCAGCTGAAAGACCAGATCGGAACCTGGTATGAAATACGGATTGCCAATGGTTCCGTGGGTTGGATTCCTGCCTCTGCTCTTGAAAAAATCTGATTCCTTTTTGTTTCACAGAAGGAACGCCCTGCATCATAGACCAAAAACTTTAGGTCGCCAAAAAAAGTTTTGCAGATAATGTTTTTTCGTTTATATTTGTTCGTTTAAAATCAACCCCCGTGTTAGGTTGTGTTAAGACTTGGTATTCCTGCATTTGCGAATAATATAAAAGCAAAAACATATAAATTAAAACGATTGATATGAAAAATAGAATTTTACCATCTGGCTTGTTAACAGCTTTTGTGGGACTTTCTTTTCTTATGTTTTCTGCGCTGACCCTGGCCGGAAGTCCCGGTAATCAGGCTGCCAAGAAAGCCGATGGAAAATCACGCATGGAAAGGATGCGGGTGAATCAGTTGTCAGGGAAAGTGTCGGTGGGCGACCAGCTGAAATCCATTCAGGACCTGGAAACTTTCAAATCCAAATCAAAAGGAGGCTTGCTCAACCTTAACTGGATTTCAATGGGACCCGATAATTATGCCGGCAGTACCTGGACCACACTTTTTGACAACCGCGACGCTACCGGTGCAACAATATATGCCGGAGCCGCCAACGGTGGAATCTGGCGTTCAGGTAACATGGGACTCACCTGGCATCAGGTTAACATCGAAAACAATAAAGTACTCAAAGTTTCATCCATTGTACAAACAACCACCGGAACTTTCTATGCCGCTACCGGAGTGACCTATTGCCAGAAGGCCGACTACCTTGGCACCGGGCTTTACCGCAGCGAAGACGGATTGAATTTTACACACGTCGAAGGCACCATAGGTCCTAACTGGGCGTCAGTTGCAAAACTGGCCGTTGACAAACGGAATAACAGGATATTTGCCGCCACCAACTATGGCTTATTATATAGTGATAATGGAAATGACTGGATTCAGATTCGTTCAGGATATTGCAACGAGGTGGTCATTGGCAGCGATGGAACAATCCTTACCGTCGTTACAGATTCGGTTTACATTTCACGCGATGGAAATGTCGGTTCTTTTGTAAATCTTTCCACCGGACTTGAAAATGCTTTGCCAAATTCCGGCATGAGCTGGACAAACCTGGCCATTGCCCCTTCAGATCCAACGGTAATGTATGCCGGTATTGCTGCAACCAGCGGAAGACTCATGAACGTTTACCGTTCCCTGGATAAAGGAAATAACTGGACGGTAATTTTTCCGGGCAATTTTCAATATGATCCTTATGGAGGAAAAGCTTGTTCAGCAAGTACCCTTGTTGTCTTTCCGGAAGATCCTTTTCAGGTCCTTCTCGGTGGCGTGAATATGTGGTGGGGCAAACAGGTGAATCTGACCGGTTTTTATAATTGGGAGAAAATGAGTTTCGGGGATGCAAATCTCACAGACCCTACACAGGTTCCTCAGTATCTGCCCTTCAACCATCATAATTATACCTTCCGCCCCGGTTACCCGACCCAGCTTGCCATTGCGACCGATGGCGGGGTCTCCACAGGAGTCATAGGCGAAACGTATCTTACCTTTCAAACCAGCAATAAAAATTATATCGTCTCCTGTTTCAACAATGTTGCTTTTACCAACAATAACAACTGGACGCTTGGCGGAGCTCAGAATATCGGCACCCAGGCCCTGGGCGTATATTATCCGGCCCTGGTCAACAACGCCAATGATGGCAGAGAAGTTTGGAAAGGAGATCCTACCGCAGGAATGTTAGGAGCGGCAAACGAAGGAGGCAATGGAGGCGCCTGCGAATGGTCCCTGATTACCCCGAAAACGATCTTTATGACCCGTGAAGGGGATACCGTACGCCGGCAGGAAACAACAGAACTGAGTTACGACAATGGGTTTGCCATGCTGATCGATAACAATGCTTCCCCCATCCTTCCAATGAAACTCTGGGAAAGTTTTAATTTCGAAAACACCCGCGATTCGGTTAAATTCTTCAACAGAACAACCAAAGTTATTCCGGCCGACACCATTATCGCGGTTGCCAGCGCCAACGGAAGGTTCCAGTTTGAATACCTGACTGCCGCCCCGATCAACCCGGGCGATAGTATCCTGGTGGCCGACCCGGTAGCATCACGGTTCTTTATTTATGGAACCCAGGGAGCGAAAACCGGGGTGTTTATGACCAAAGACGCCCTTAAATTTACACAATTGCCTACCTGGTTCCAGGTATTTAAAATTCCTTCCACCGACCCTGCCGTGCTCTATGATACGATCAGCGCGCTTTCAGTTTCCAAAGATCTGAACACCCTCTGGCTTGGAACCCAGGGCGGACGGCTCTACCGTGTTGCCAATCTGGCCCTTGCCTATAATGCTGAAACGGCCGATGTAAGCAGCTCAAAATGTATTGTGTCCAATGAGTTGTTTGATGATCTGCCCTTTAAAGGCAGGTTTGTTTCCGGCATTGCCATCGATCCCAACAACCCGGCAAACCTCATGGTCACCCTGGGTAATTATGGAAACGGCGCCTATATTTACCGTACCCAGAATGCCCTCGACTCCGTTCCGGCTTTCCTTTCCGCCCAGGGAGATCTTCCCGGTTTTCCGGTGCTGAGCGGCATCATCGAAATGCATGATAATAACCGCGCCATCATAGGCACTGACTATGGCGTATTTGCCACCAGCAGTTTTGGATCTGCCAGTCCCCAGTGGGAACAGGAAACAACCAACATGGGCGATTTACCGGTGACTGAAATTCGCCAGCAAACTACCCGCCATTACTCGGTTATGAACTATGGCAGTATTTACGCTGCTTCCTACGGCCGTGGCCTGTGGATGGATACAACCTATTATACACCCCTGGGAATCGATCCCATTCAGGGAAAACCGGCTTCAGCCTGCTCCCTCATCATTTATCCAAACCCGGCGACCAATAAGGCGAATGTCACTTATACCCTTGAAAATTATGGGAAGATCAGCGTTCAGGTCAATGATCTGATGGGAAGAAATGTGATGAACACCACTTTTGGCGACAAGTCAAAGGGAACCCATACTTCCACCCTCGACCTGCGGACTTTGCCTTCGGGAACCTACATCCTGCGCGTAAACAGCTGCTTTGGTAAAATCGTGAAACTGTAAAGAAAAAACCCAACCAGATATGAAAAGATATTTATTGACTTTATTTGTTTTCTTGCTCGCGGGAGGCATCATGGCACAACCGGATGTCTATAAACCAACACTGAAATCTCCTGCCAATGCATCAGATAATCAGGTGCCCAATGTAACCATAAGTTGGAATGCAATCGCCGGCAGTACAGGATTGAGGTATCAGGTTCAGATGGATACCACCATTTCCTTTACTTCAACCCAGAAGGTGGATACCACCATGGTTCTTTTTACCGGCTACGGTACCCATGAACTCCTTTTCGGTCAGACTTATTACTGGAGGGTGAGGGCCATCGATTTGGGTGTGACTTCCGCCTGGTCGGATATATGGACTTTTAAAATTCTCAACGGGGTTACCCTGGCCAAACCAGCAAATAATTCAAAAAACAAGCAGCCCGATCCCTACCTGAATACAAAAACAACCATACCCGGAAGCTCTTCCCTGCTCATCACAGGGGTGACTGCTTTTGATTTTCAGTTGGATACCAGTCCTGATTTTGATTCACCCCAGCTCTGGCAGGCTACCGTGGCTGCTCCTGCAAGTCCTAAAGCAACCGATACCATTTATACCCGGACTTCAAAACTGTATTTTGGCGCCAAATATTACTGGAGAGCCAGAGCGCATCACCACCTCAGCGCCAGCGCCTGGAGCGCTCCCTACAACTTTACCGTCGCCTTGCGCGACACCCTGAGTTTGCCTGTAAACGGAGCCACCGGACAAGCGCTCGATGCAAAGCTGAAATGGAAGGGTTTCACCGGCCTCCTTGCTTATGAATATGAACTGGCTACCGATGCTGGATTTGTAGATATCATCGCGCATAGCGAAGTGGATACCAATTTTACTTATGCCTCCCTGACCTCTTTCGGAACAAAATACTATTTCCGTTCACGGGGCCGCCATCAGAGAGATACACTTGACTGGACCTATCCCTTCAATTTCACCACCATCAACACGGTCGTTAAATCTTCTCCCGACAGTGCAGGTCGCGATGTTTCCGTGAAACCTAAGTTCATCTGGAAAGGGTTGACTGCCATTTCAGGCTATCAGTTACAACTTGATTCTTTGATGAGTTTTGTAAATCCTATTCTTGACTATAAACCGGATCTGGCTGACGTTTCCTATCAGCTTACCAAAAAACTGAATCCATCCAAAATGTATTACTGGAGAATGCGGGCCTTCTCAAGTTACAGCGGAGTAGCCGATACCACCGACTGGAGTCCGGTATGGCCGTTTACTACCGTCAGCTCCATTGGCATGGAGGAACACGGCGATGTGAATTTCAGTATTTTCCCCAACCCTGCAAAAGACAGGTTCGTCATCCGGCTTGACCTGAGTGAAGCTGTCACCGCCCAACTGGTACTGATCGATCTCCTTGGAAAAACACTGATCAGCCGGGAGCTCAACCTGAGTTATGGGAACAATGTTAAAGAGATCCTGCTGGATAATGTCAACAAAGGGATCTATGTGCTGCGGCTGACCATCAACGGTCAAACGCTCAACAAAAAGCTGATTGTCGATTAAACTCCTGCCCTGATTCCTGCCTGAAGGGGTTAAAGGAAAAGATAAGGGGGTGTCTCAAAAGCCGAGGCACTCTCTTATTTTTTAACCTTGGACGATACTCATGTTTTTGCGCTCAGGCCGCGCGGCCTCATCACCGCAACGCGGCTGCGCCCAGCGCTAAGATCGCCCACAGACACCAGGGCTCCAATTTATAATCCGCGCTGGTCAAGGCTGCTTATGCGGTAATTGGTGTTTTTTCTTTAACAAAAACATTAACAATCAATGCTTTAGATATATATTGATAAAGACAAGATCCGCCTTAGGAAATTCACGTGAAGAAAATCGAGGAATGAGCGTTAAGAACTGCGGACTGTCCGAGGAGCGAAGCGACGAGTTTCCGCAGTTTAGCGAATAACGAAGATTTTTAGTGAATTTCATCAAGCGGTGACTTTTCTTTGCTACTTTCTTTTGGTGGAAGCAAAAGAAAGTAGAGATATAAAAGAAAAGAGGGTATCTCAGAAACCGAGACACCCTCTTTTTTTATAACGACGGGGTCTGTTCAGCTCAGACTGTTTTTAAAATCCTGAAGAATCCGAATGTCACTGTCGGTAATGTAACCGATCTCGAGGGCTTTTTCTATGAGGTGATCGTAATCGGTAAGCGTTACAAGGGAACAGTCGGCTGCTTTGAAAGCCTTGTCGGCTTTTGGAAGGTTATAGGTAAAAATGGCAACCATTCCTTTTATGGAACATCCGGCTTCTTTTAAAGCCGCAACGGCGGAAAGGCTGGAACTTCCTGTCGAAATCAGATCCTCGACCACAACCACCCGCTGACCGTTGCGTACTTCGCCCTCGATCTGGTTGGTGAGCCCGTGGTCTTTTTTTCCAGAACGGACATAAGCAAACGGCAATCCGAGTTCCTGAGCGACCAGGGCGCCCTGTGGAATGCCTCCGGTGGCAACTCCGGCAATGAGTTCAGGTCCGAATGGATTTTCTTCAATCGCCCTTACGAAATTCTGACGGATGAAGGTTCTGATCTCAGGATAGGAAAGTGTTATGCGATTGTCACAATATATAGGTGATTTGATGCCCGATGCCCAGGTAAATAACTCCTTGGTACTCAACTTCACAGCTTTTATTTTCAGGAGAAGCTCGGCAGTCTGGTATGCAATGTCTTTGTTATAGACCATATGAAAAGCTTGGTGGTTAGGCGGCAAAGATACAAAAATAATTAGGAATTAGGAATTAGGAATTAGGAGTTAGGAGTTCTCTGAGGGAGGCATAGGTCTGTGGAAGGATCGCGGGAAGTTCCTGTGCGGAGATCCATCTCACTTCGAGAATGTCTTCAGCAGTCTGTGGATGTAAGGTTTGTGTGGAAGATGCAAGCATTTTAAACCATCGCGTTCGCTTCAGGATTTGTTTGTTTTTATGGGTGTAAATATGCCAGGTGGCCGGCATTTCCTGGCTTGTCTTCAACGACTCCAGCCCGGTTTCTTCTCCGACTTCCCTTACCGCCGCAGCCCTTGCAGCGTTCCCGTCGCGGGCGTCGATTTTCCCTTTCGGAAGATCCCAGTGTTCGAAGCGGTAGATGAAAAGCAATTCCCCTCTTTCATTCTCCACCAAACCTCCTGCCGCTTCAATTCGCTTAAACAGTGAAATGAATTTCTTCCGCAATGTTTCATATTCATTTTCCGACCAAAGGATCAGTTCCGGGATTTCTTCCTGCGAATCAAATTTTTTGAAAAGGCCTTCAATCTGTTTTTTTGACTTAAAAAGGCCGGTAAGTGATTTTTCCCCGGGCGACGAGGGCTCCCGGTTCAGCAGACTTATCTTACGTTCATTGAGAAAAATGTTCATTTATTCCTCCAGTTCGTCTTTTTGAAAACGGAAACCAAGCCTTTTTCCGGTACGTATCGACATGGCATTGAGGGTGGTTTGCATTTCCGATACCGTCACTTCCTTCATGTTTTCAAAGGGAGGTGTGAGGAGGTCAAAGTTCAGGGTATAACGTATGGAAGAATGAAGGATGGAACGGATGTCCTTTATTCCCAGTTTACTGTATGGGAAATTATTATACAGCAAACCGATTTCCCGTTTTCCTTCAATGAAATAATGCTGCTCCCGGTTTACGAATACCCTTCCGATGAGATAGCCAAGGTCGTTGGTGCGGTTATAGGCAAAAGAATCCGCGAGGAAGTTGAAGACATGAATGATGCCACAATAGGAGCGGGATTTATCTTCCCGTGTATAAGCGGTTTTCATCACTTCATGGTCGCGTGAAAATTCAAATACATTGCTGTGCATGAAAAAGATGAGGATATCGGAGCCGAATTTAAGCTCGAAATCGAAGGGGCCCCGGTCGGTGTATTCAAAAAGCAGGTCATGGCCTGATTTTCTTGCTGATTTCCCGGAACCTGGATCATAGATCTGGTGAAAATCGGCAACCAGTCCCGAGGATTCTGCTTTAAACTGGTTAAAAATTCCCATTGTTTTATCGAAAACTTCCTGTGTCAGCTTGTTTTTCCTGACAATTTCCCTGATCAGTGACTTTTCGCTTGTGTTCCGGGTGCTCATGAGATATTGTGTTTGAACAAAATTAGAAAAATATTTTTGCAGATAAAATTTTATTTTGTACTTTTGCCGCCCTAATTACAGTATACGGCCCGTTCGTCTAGTCGGTTAGGACGCCAGGTTTTCATCCTGGAAATCAGGGGTTCGAGTCCCCTACGGGCTACCAGCCGGTTCTCAGCAGAGGGCCGGTTTTTTTTATCACAAAATATTTTATCTTTGGGTTCGTTAAATGTTTTAAGATGAGCACAAAGATTTTTTTTGCAGGGGTCATCCTTCTCGGGCTGTTTTCAACAGCCTGTGTCAGGCATGAAGTGTTGCCCGAAAGCGATGGGTTTACGGGATGGATCGCGGGAGAGGCTTACGACGGGTATGGAACCATTCTGAAAAGCGGGGATAACGGTCTGAGCTGGTTCCGACAGGGATCGGTTTCCCAGATACCCGGTATCAACATGAACGATGTAAGCGCCTTCGATCTTACCCATATCTGGTCTGTGGGTGACAATCAGAACGGATACGGTATGATCCTGTATTCCTCCAACGGGGGCGTGAGCTGGGAAAGGCAGGGGACGAAAGACTTGCTGGGCAGCGGCAGCCTGCTGGCCGTGCATGCTAAAACGGGGAAGCGGGTATGGGTTTCCGGGGAGAAAGGCAAATTATTCTATAGCGACAATCAGGGAAGCACCTGGAACCCCGTGATCCTGGATTCCCTTTCAAAACCTGCCTTTTCAGGCATTGCAGTGGCTCAGAACAGCATCTGGGTGATCGGGAATATTGCCGATTCTGCCGGTCATGACAGCGCCAACATTGTACTGCACAGCATGGACGGAGGCTCGACGTTTACCGCCTCGCATTTTTTGAATGCTGCGCATCTGAACGCGGTTTCTGCCCTGAACGATACCACGGTCTTGATTGCCTCCGGATCTTCCCTGTATAAATCTATGGATGGCGGTAGTCAATGGTACATGATTTATAACAGTACTTTTGGCAATGTCCTCAGCATATGTGCCGGTTCGGAGGACAATATCTGGGCCGCGGGGGAACAGGGCCGGGCATTCCGGAGTGCCGACGGAGGATCGACCTGGGAAACTTTCTGGCCCCAAACCGGTAAATACGCCCTGAACGGGATATCCCTTTCCGGCAGCAATACAGTCTGGATCTGCGGCAGCGGGGGAAATCCAAGCCGCAAAGGCGTGGTTTATTATTCAGGCAATGCCGGAAAAACCTGGTTTATCGGAATCCTTCCCGTGAACGCAGGCGTACGCGGACTTTCTTTCATGAAAGGCGTAAGGTAGCTTCCTGCCTACAAACGGTTTTCCAACTCGCTGATATCCCTTTCTGCAGCGGCTGAATTTTTATCCTTAAACTGAGTCATCAGAAATGGATGAACGCAAGGGTCGGGTTTGTAATATTTTATGAACAGTGAAAATCCATCATCATAGAAACCCAGCAGGGCGCCTTCCCCATCCACAATATAAAAAGAATCTGCCGGATCCTTGCTTCCGGTTTCATATTTTGCCAGAATGGTCCTGGCCAATTCAGCCTGAACATCCCTGAACTTTCCGGTAAACTGATATTCTCCGAAGAAATAATTTTTCCGGCAGGTAAAAAACAGAATTTTTGCCGGCAGGTTCAGGATGGATTCCCGGTAGCCAAAAATCTCGATCATTTCATCTCCGAAACGGTCATTGTTGATGCAATGCGGCGGTCCTTTCCTTTCGGTTACCTTTGACATATCCGCACCGAATGGAAAATTTTCCATTCTGATCGGTACGGAAGTCGTGAAAACCGGAAAAGTTTTTTTACGCTGTATCATGTTTTCAAAATGCAATACCGTTTCATTGTTGAAGCAGATTGTCAGCTTCGGAGGAGCGGTTCCCTGCTCCCGTTTTGTAAAAAAATGTAACAGATTTTGAAAAAGTGACATAAGCATGTTTTTAAAAATGAACGGTTTCCGAACGGTTTCGCCGGGAGTGATCTGACAAAGATAGGTCATATCGGGAGCAGAACGACTTGCATCCGGCTTTTTTTACCTTATATTTTCATCTGATTTATAAGAGAAAGATGACCGAATGTTTTTTTACCACAATAGACACAATAGAGCACAATGGAAATCTTGACATATAATCCTAATGTGTCTTACTGTGCCTAATGTGGTTGAGACGTTAAGCCGCAAGGGCGATAAGCGATGGGCGATCAGCCAATGTGATTATGAAATAATCTTCCCGGCCCAGAGCTGATCAAGAAAGGTACGCCAGGGGAGTACTAAAATATTTTCGACCTGTCTTGGAAATGGATCGTTGCTTACCAGGATCAATTTTTTTACCCGATATTCTTCAGCGAAACGTTTCAACCCTTGCATTTGCCGTGGATTTGCCGAAGTGGTTGATTTAACTTCCAAAGCCACTTCATGATCGCCTAAAATAAAGTCGACTTCCAGTTGAGAGGCAGTTCTCCAGTAACTCACCGCGTAGTTCAGGTCTGAATAGCTGCTATGTGCATAAATTTCCTGTAGATAAAATGTTCAAAGGCCTTCCCGAATGACTCACTGCCCATTTCAATCCGCCCCCTTTTTAAAAGGAAATTAGCAATTCCCACATCAAAAAAGTAAAATTTCGGAGCAAGAATGACCCTTCGCTTGGATTTTTTTTGAAATGAAGGTAAAAACCGTCCAATCAGTGTGTCTTCTAAAATGTGAAAATATTCTTTAATACATGATAAAATAAGGTGGTAATTTAAAAAAGCATGATAAAATAAAGTTTACCTGCAAATATTCGCTTTATTTTTAATCGCTGGTGAGTTGGTGAGAATGATCTGCGATCAGCGATCTGCGATCTGATGAGCGTATCAGATGAATTCTCCAGGGCTTTGTAAAAATGTGTCAACAGGAACAACAGGAATATTTTTATGCTTCATGATGATATTCCCTCTGTAAAGTAAAACCGGTGATGCTTCCGGATAATCGTCAACAAATGACACCAGGCCGTTATAGTCGGTGGGTCTGATCACTTTCGTGTTTTTAACTTCTATGGCAACAAATGTCTTACTTCCATACAGTACAAAATCAACTTCATTTCCGGCTAATGAACGCCAGTAAAATAAACGAGTATCCTGAAGTGCATAATCGGAATATGCCCTGATGTGCTGGCCAACAAGGCCCTCAAGCGCCGGACCTGTTATTTCAGATTCAATATCGAGGGGACCTTTTTGCCTGAGCCTGCGGTATAATCCGTTATCAAACAAATAAAACTTCGGATGCGATGCTGTCTTCCTCTTTGCCCTGCGTGTAAAAACAGGAAGGCTATAGGATAATAAAAGATCTTCAAGTATATCAATATAGCCTGTTACGATGCCCCTGCTTATCTGGCATTCCCTTGCAAGGTTGCTGACATTCAGAACAGCGCCATGCGAATAGCTGATAATTTCCAGAAACCGGGCGAACGATCCGAGGTTCCTGACCAAGCCTTCGGCCATGATCTCTTCGCGGAGGTAAATATCCACATATGCAGAGAGTGTTTTCGATGGATCAACGCTCCGGTCGACAACAGGTATCAAGCCTGTTTGTAATGCTTTATCCAGTGAAAATAAATCTCCGAGTTCACTTGCCGTAAAGGGATGCATTTTACAGTACACGGCTCTTCCCCCTAAAAGATCAGCGCCTGTTTTTTTTAGTTTACGGGCGCCTGATCCCGTCAGGATGAAATGAATCTTCCGCTCTTCCATTATTTTATGAACCACGTCAAGTACCTGGGGCACTTTTTGAACCTCATCTATAATAACCCGGGCAGGATTTAAAGCATTAACGGTTTTGATCAGGGTTTCGGGGAATGCTGAATAATTTCTGAAGGTGTCGGGATCGAGAAAATCTATATATAAAGTGTCTTTGTTTATAAGCCTTTTCACATAAGTTGATTTTCCCGTTCCTCTGGGTCCGAACAGAAAAAATGAAGTCTCAGGAGGGATTATATGTCGTTTTATTTCTATCATACACGCAAAAATAGACCATATTTGTATAATAAGCAATAATATTTCGACTTTTATTTGAGGACAGGATGCTTTTTTTTACCACAATAGACACAATAGAGCACAATAGAAATCTTGACATATAATCCTAATGTGTCCTACTGTGCCTAATGTGGTTGAGACGCGATGGGCGATCCGCTATCTGTTATCCGCCATCCGCCATCCGCCATCCGCTATCGTTATCCGCCATCCGCCATCCGCTATCTGCCATCCGCGATCTTCTTTATCAGGCAAGGGTCAACCGGAAAGCTTTAAAAAGACGCTTGGCCTGGTGAAGGGGGATTCCTGCTTCTTCGGCGAAAGTATGCCA
>Ga0265593_1000227_pt1 | contig 35963 bp, 68 predicted proteins | sample saktaG_8_FD_190136 | JGI IMG/M metagenome (GOLD analysis project Ga0265593, IMG submission 190136) | Saline water microbial communities from Sakinaw Lake, British Columbia, Canada - sak_2011_5_24_36m | ecosystem: Environmental > Aquatic > Non-marine Saline and Alkaline > Saline ... | reverse complement strand
TCTAAAATAGCTAATTGATTAAATGGCTGCTGCTCAGCAAGCCTTGATTTCCAAATGGAAATCTAAATCTTCGAGTGTCGTTCAACAGCTCTTAGAAGCCCCATCCCTTTAGGGTGGAGTAATTGACAACAGTTATTGTTTCTATACCATTTGTTGATTGGCGTTATGTTTGGATTTCTTAAAAGAGAGGAAAGTATGATTGGTGCTGATGTTAGTTGCTTGGCAAACTTGGATTTACATGATTGTGGGCTTGTTTCATTTTATCGCGATCGTGTAGAGTATCTAGAACAGTTGGTTAGAAAGTATAAATTTGATGTTTTAACATGGTTAATGGGAAAACAAGATTATTTGCATCGTATTGAGAATTTATTTGAAGACTATAAGTTTGCAAATACACAGTTTTACTTTGGATTATGCGACATCAATAATCTTCATAACATAAACAGAAAACATGGTTATCATGAAGGTGATACTGTTATTAAACATGTGGCAGCTGATCTTGAACGTTTTTTTCAATTTCATCAAATTTTTAGAATTAGTGGTGATGAATTTGCTGTTTTGATTAGAGAATGTAATCTTTCACTCGATGAAATTGAAAGAAAATTACACGCTGTTGACAATATCACATTTGTAGTTGAATCATCTGCAGGTTATGAAAGTCAAAGACATATGTTTAGAGCTTTAGATTCAAAATTGACTGAAAAAAAGAAATCGGAAAAAAGAATTTAATTTTTCAAAAAATGATTTGAGAAATGGTATGAAAATTAAAAATGAAGATCAACTATTCGACTATTTGACAGGTATTAAACGGAAGTCGAGTACAAAAGGTAAATCATTAGTGATCGGGAATCGGCAAAAAAACAGCATCATTAAAAATTTAATGAGCTGTGAATTGTTGGATGAACCTATAATTATGTCTAAAGTTGAAACGTGGTTTAGATTGTATTTTGATTGTACGTTGATGCATTTAGCTAGAGAAAATTTTAAACTTTTGGAAGATATTGATTTGTCGTTTTATAAAATTTTTCTATTGTGTAGAATTCGAGGTGAGCTTACCGAGGACAATTTCAAATCAACTCTTTTGAAAATTAGAGAAACACCATTTTTACCATTTATACAGAAGGTTGCTTTGCATAAATCATTTTCTGAGGATTATGCGTTGATTGTGTTTTTTGGATTAAAAAATATTTAACAAAATGAACTTTGATGGAAGGGTGAATTATGGAAATAAAGTTTGAATCTCTTGGGAAAGAAAGAAGTATCTCTTGGGATAATGACAATTATACGATTATCGTTGCCGATAAAACCGATTCTAAACGCAATGTGCTGATGCGTATGATTGAATGGTGTAATTCGCAATCTTTTGAATATATTACCTATAATGTTGACGAGATTTTGGATTTGGAATATTGGTTAGAAAATTCAACACCATTTGAAATCGTATCCGTCACTTTCATGATGAAAAAAATATTTTTTGATTTTGAAAAATTTGAAAAATTTGAAAAAGCAAGAAATATCACATTGAAAAATCCAGATGATTATATTGAGAATATTGATTTTGTTAAAGATATTTTGAGAATCTGTGGGTCAGGTCATTCTAAAATTTTTATTATGTTTATGAAAGCAATTAAAAATCCTACAGCTGGATATTATTTCTTGTATCTACCAGAAACAAGTTTGCATTATATGGTGTTTGAAAAACTGATGTCTATTTTACTTGGTTATTTTGTGAACATGAAAATCATTTTTGCGTCTAACTCGGATAGATTGGAAGATTCAAGGGTTTTTAATTCCGATGATAAAAAAAATTTTATTTATGTATAGAGTATTATAATGATTTGGAGATTGTCATGTTGTATGTGATTGTAGCTGTTGTAAGTTTTAACGTTTTGACTTGTGTATTTGGTATTCCGATGCTTGTAGATTATTTTAAGCAGTTAAAAGGTCGAGATATTTACATTAGTGATGCATTCATTTGGGTTTTTATTTTGTTAGTTTCACCAGCGTTAGTTTTTAGTGGTTTCTTAGCTGGAATAGTTTATATTTTTAGCAAGGTATTCGGTTGGCTGATTAAGAATGCTAATAAAACAATTTATAAAAGAAAAGGTTGATTTATGTTGTATTTTACAGTCGCGTTTGTTGCGTTTTTAAATATTTTTGCATTGTGTGAATTTCACAGCATCACGAAATATTTTATAGATTTAAAAAATAGAGACTTTCTTTTAAGTGACGCTTTGATTGCATTTGGTACTATCCATATGCTCCCGATGTTAATTTTTGTTAGCTTTATAATAGTTGGATTCCTTCATTTTGTTGCTTTAGTTGTTGAAAAGTTTTTTGAACTTGGTAATATTGTGCTTTTTAAGAGGATGAAATGATGAATATACATGCTAGAATTAGAATGTCTAAACTCATTGATGAAATATCGAAAAAGTTACCAGATGACGAAGATGTTAAATCTCTTAGAGAATTTGCTGATATTCATCCAGGTCTGATTGAGATTAATGGGGTTGAAACTGAAGTAACGTTCTGCTTCAAACCACAGGCTGACTGGGTTGAGTATATTTTGAATGATGAAGTTTATTTGACTGATTACAAAAATATTAAACCGATTTAAAAAATGTAAAATAATATTTTAAACCTCTTGACAAGCATTCCAAAAGATGTTATAATATATTAAAACTGATATAATGGTGGTTGAGATGGCGAATAAATATTTAAGAGAAACAACTGATTGGGGTTCAACCCAACCAAATCACACGTATATTCTAAATGAGGCTGACCGTTGTATTGGTTATATTAAAGCTGGAACTAGTGAAGAATTACTGTTTAAAAAACCATCTTCACAATTCAGTAAGAAAGGTAGAACATTCGTAACGGTTAAAAAGACTGAAATATCAAAACTTTAATTATAAGGAATATAATCATGACAAAAGAAATTCATAATGGTTTAACATTTGAACAAGCTTACAATCAAGTTGTTGGTAGTAAATTCAAAGTGATTAACCAATTCAAACAATTTACAACACCAGAATTTGATTACGAAGACATGATGTCTGAAGCTGACATCGCGATTATGAAAGCTTGGAGAGAATGGGATCCAGTACAAGCTAAATTTAACACCCATGCAACAAACATGATTAACTGGTTTATGTATAAATCATTGGAAAATTACAATCCTGTGTTTCGTACGAATCGTAAAACTAAAATGAATCTAAGCAATCGTGGGGAAACGTTTAAATCATTGGCGGTAATTAAAAAAACACAGAATGAAGAATTTAATAAAAAACATGAGTTAGATGGTGAAAAACCATTTACACGCGAACATTTCAATTCTTATGTTTATTTTATTTCATCGCAAGACTTCGGCGTTACTGTTAAAAACCAATGTGAATTTGAAACTTCTGATGATGATGTTTTTGATATTTTGAATGTTGTTCCAGATGATTCAGCAGCTAATGAGTTATCACAGATTGAAGTGTATTTAGATTTGGAGCATATGGATCCAACAATTCAGAAAGTGTATAGATTAATTGATGCAGGGTATTCTTTAAGAGAAGCTTTGGAAGAAGCTGGTACAACCAAACATCGATTAAAATCTTTGTATTCTAAAGCAATGAAAGCTAACTATTATCATGGTACTGGTGATTCATTAAAAAAGCAATTCCTTCGGAATGACGAACCGGTTAGCAACCCACTAGAAGAAATCGAAGATGTTGCAGCTTCCGAAGAATTAGTTAAATTAGAAACGATGTTGGATCTACAAAAAATACACGAAACAATTCGCAAAATGTGGGAATTGATGGATGAAGGTTATGGATTCATGGAATCGTTAGAAATGGCCGGTACTACTAAATACAAATTCAAATTATTGTACACAAGCCAAATGGCTTTAGCGTAATTAATAATTATCTAAGGGGCTAAAATAGCCCCTTTTAATTTTATTTTGGTGATGAATATGGTTAATAGAATTGAAGATGAAATATTTGTAGAAAAACTCATTGCAGAATTGGAATTTCCAGAACGTAAAATTTATGGTGCCGGTGAAGATAAGCACATTGTTGATACTGACCAAATAGAAACATCGCTTGATTATATTTCATGGCTTGTTGAGCAGAATTAGATTCACGATGAAATACACTAAGTTTCCAAGATGAAATACAACAAGTTCATCTTTGATTCAACTTTAAAGTTAAATACTAAAGGTAATCACGATGAAATACACTAAGTTTCCAAGATGAAATACAACAAGTTCATCGTTGGTTCAACTTTAAAGTTAAATACTAAAGGTAATCACGATGAAATACACTAAGTTTCCAAGATGAAATACATTGCTTCACCACTATAAATAGAAAAAATATAAAAAAAATGGTGAAATACAATGAGATTAAAAGATTTATTGCAACCGATTAATGAAGCGCCTTTGCCAGATGGTGGTGAGAGATTTTCTCCGGAACAGGCAGCTTTTGACGAAGAAATATTTAAAAAGCAAATTTCTTATGCTAAAAGAATGAAATATGTTGAAGAACGAGCTAAAAAAATTGGAAAAGGTTCATCTAGATCGGCATTTGAAATAATGTACAACGGAAGAAAAACAGTTTTAAAAGTTGCTCATAACAAAAAAGGAGCTGCTCAAAACGAAGTTGAAGTTGGTATTTTAGAAGATAATTATGCTCAGCAGATTGGGATTGTTGTTCCAATAATCGATTATGATGAAAAAAATGATCCACCGGCATGGATACATTTGGAATACGCGGAAAAAACAACAGAGCCAAAATTATGTAAAATAATGAAATGTGGGAAACTGGATTATTTAATTTCGGCCGTTAAAGATAATGCCGGTATGAAAACATTTTGGAAATACGACAATGTGGTAAATGAAATACGACAAAAGTTTCGGTATGATGATGATGACATTGAGATATTTGAAGAATATGTTGGTGCAATCACAGATTTAGTTACAAGCTTCGATTTATTACCGGCTGATTTTGGAAGGGCGGCAAATTGGGGTATATTTGATGGAAAACCGGTAATTATAGATGCTGGATTCAATAGTGAAATTATGCTCACACATTATTCTAGGTAATTAAACAAGATGAAATACACCGAGTATCCAAGATGAAATACATTGATTGATACTTGGTTGAAACCTTCAGAGAACATGCTAAAGGTAATCACGATGAAATACACTCAATTTACAGGGTGAAATACAATGATTGTACACCATAAATAAAAACAAAAATAAAAAAATGGTGAAATACAATGAGATTAAAAGATCTATTACAACCAATTAACGAATCACCATTGCCTGATGGTGGCGACAGATTTGATAAAAATCAGAAGATATTTAATGCTAGAGCATTAAGTACGAAAGAATCTTTTGACGAAAGAATCAAATATGTTAAAAAAAGAGCACATTTGATTGGAAAAGGTTCGTCGAGGTCGGCATTTGAAATTGAATTTGAAGGGCGAAATACGGTTTTAAAAGTAGCACACAACACAAAAGGTGTGGATCAAAATACGGCGGAAATGGAAATTTTAAAAAATCCAACCGCAAAGAAATTTAAATATTTGATTCCGCTTGTTGATTATGATAGAGTTAATAAAAAACCTACATGGATTCAAACGGAATATGCTTCATGGTTGACAACTGAAGATTTTGTGAAATACTTTAAGTGTGGAAAAGTTAGTTATTTGATAGCAGCAATTAAATCAAACGTTGGACAACCAACAGTTTGGTCATATGCCGAAATACTAAATGAGTTGCAAAAGCAATTTAAATACACTCAGAAGGAAATATTTACCTTTGAGAAACATGCTTTGTTATTGACTAATTTGGTTAAAGAATTTGATTTACAAGCAGATGATTTTAAAGTTCTGGAAAACTGGGGTATTTTTAAAAATAAACCGGTAATAATCGATGTTGGATTCACAAGTAGTATTAAAGATAAACATTATTCAGGTAAGAGATGACAGGGTGAAATACAGAGATAAACTCCATCTGAAGAATTCCAAGGGAAATACTATTAACACTCACGATGAAATACACCAAGTATCCACGATGAAATACAGAGAGAAACCAGACCTGAAGAATTCTAAGGGTAATCACGATGAAATACACCCACTTTACTGGGTGAAATACGCCAATGGGTGCGGTTATGTGTGTTGAAAGTTTTGTTGGAGTGAGAAACAAAGATGGATCTATAACAAGTTTTTTTGAAAATTTTGAAACGAATGATTTGGGTATGTGGTTACATTGTAACGCTTTTAATTCATATAGAGTTAAAAATTTGATATTGGATCGGCAACATAAGCATTATCGATTTGACAATTTAAATGAATTTTCAAATGAATGTTTGCAGGATTATGAGTTTATTTATTTGTGGGACGATGGTTGTTGGAACGAAAAAAGTAAAAATTCTGAATGGCATCATGTTGGTGAATGAATTTAATGAAAAAACAAATCGATGAAGGGAAGGCATATGCTTCCCAAAATCCCATTTATTTAAAAAATCGGCAATTTCTTCTAAAGATTGAAATACAGTGGCACCGTTGCCGGAAATCATTTTTTCAACCATCTTCAGAGATTTCATCTGACCTTTATCAAATTTTTTTCCATCATCTTCCTCTAAAATACAAAACAAACATTTTTTTGGACGTTTGATGGCATCTTCAACTGCTTCGGCAATGGAATACACTCCAGCCATCAGAGGGGTAATAACATATAAAACAAATTTACAATTTTCACGTTCGATGAATTCACGCTCCTGTGCTTTTTCATCCCAATCTTCAACGACCGGGTTGAAGTAACTTACTTTCAACATTTTGATTAATTCATCTCTCCATATGGAATCATTACATGTACCGCCTAAAAACACTTTTTTACTTAATCTCATCAACAATACTCCATCTTAAATACTAAAACAAATATTTATGGAGAAATTTGATGAAATACGACAATTATTGGAGAAGTTTGGAGGCAGCCACACAGCACAAGCAGCAGAAACGTCAAAACCTCAACAATTGGTGGATTCTGTGCCTTACACCACTGGCATCAATTTTTCCACAGAACACATGCATTCAAGCATCGAAAAACAAAAAACCATTGCTTTTCAATGAGATAAAAAAAATTGAAAAAAATCGCTTGACAGACCGAAAATAATCTGATATAATACTCCCATACTAACGAAATAACATAAAAAGGTGATTAAAATGGCTGAAAATGAAATGTTTGCAAATTTATTACAAGTGGCTTTTGTTGAAGAAATTGATGAAGAATTCAAAGAACATCGCTTACAAGATGGAAAAATGGTTTTTTTTGTTGATAAATGTAATGAAGAATTGCATGAAATACGTTGCTTGAGAAACGATGGATTTGCCGTATCAAGATTTGTTGGGGTATTAGAGATCCCAGAATCAAAAGACCAAATTTTGGTAATGACTGCTACCGAATGGTGAAATATGAGTTTGCTTGAAAAACTAAAAAAACTTTTAAGGCTGGTAAAAATTCCGGACAATACTGGCCTACCAGAAGATTTCAGAATTGAAGCCTTTCATTCTGTTGATAAATTTTACAATGTTAAAGTTACTGGTAATGGTGGCAAAACATGGAAGTATCTTCAAAAATCAACAGATACGGTCTTCCCATTAACTATCAAGCCAAAGAATTCTGGTAAATGGGGAAACTTACCAATTTATGATGAAGAAACATTTAATGCTTCTGAAAAATCTATTTCTTGGTACAGAAAGGAAATTAAGAATTATGAAGAATTTGAAAAGTACAATGCAGAACAATATGAGTTGCATTTAAAACGTTGCAAAATTCGTTATGAACAAATAGACAACTATTTTAATAAAATTAAAAACAATACACAATAGGTGAAATAATGAATACGCTTGAAGTAAGTTTTAAAAATGTTTTGGTTGATGGAATGGATTTTTCGATGCCATTAGAAAGAGGACAAATTCACAATATCGTTATGGGTTCCGGTCAAGGTAAGACATTGACAGCATTAACATTGGCGTTTAATCTGGTACAGGATGGAAATAATGTTGCTTTTATTGTTGGTGATGAAGGAATCCAAGGTATTGGAAGACGGCTTGGTAAATTAGAAAAAGAGTTAAATATTGATTTGAATTCCGATGACTGTGGTCGGTTTATTATCGATGATGCGATGGTAGATGGTAACTTTGATTTAGAAAAATTACGTTGGATTATGGAACATAATAATGATGTTGTGATCATTGATAATTCCTATGCAGGGCATAAAGCAGCAGAAATTGAGGAATTGGTTGAGGATTTCAATATGGTTGGCGTAATGACGAAACAAAGCATCACGTGCATCAGGAAATCAGTTAGTTGATAGGGATTTGGTGAATGCATGAATACAAAAGTGTTAGCGAAAATTATCACCACGCAAACGAAAGAACTATCAATTGAAACTGTGGAAATTCCATTGGACACAATTCAAATGGTTCAAGAAATGCGAAATGATGTTGATGAATGTTGGTCTTGGTTATTATCCTGTTTCTGATACAGTATAAAGCCCTTATTTTAATCCATATTTTTAAAGGTTCTGAAAACTATTTTTTGAATTTATCAAAAGGTAACATTATTGGATTTCAATTGAATAATGAAGAAGATGATGGAACAGTTATTATGGGTACTGATTTTGAAGCTGTACAATTAGATGTGAATAATATGCATTTAAATATGCTTGAAACATTAGCGAAATATGGATTGGAGGATGAAAATGACTAAAACAGATAAAAATGTTATTGACTGCACATTTGAAATTGGACAGCAACGTTTGCGAGTTGAAGACCATCATCGGTATTTCAATGGGTTAATTTCTAATGAAACGTTTGATGTTGAACAACGAAATGTCAATGAACTTATTCATGAATTGCAACGCACAATCACATCATTACAAGTTTTTTCAAATGATTTGAAAAAATCTTTGTGAAATGTCTTGACATTCTATTTAAAAGTTGATACAATATTTAAAAATACAAACTAAAGGTGAAAAAAATGATTACTTTAACATTAACTGAACAAGATTTAGATTCGTTATTGTCAACCGTTGATAGAGTTATTTCGCAAGAAAGTGATATTGTTCATTCTTCATCTTTTGATGAATCTGATGCAATTGATTCTGATGCTAAAAGAGCTTACGATGATGCTGTGACTATCAAAGATTTAATTGATGTTGCAACGCACAATCGCACCAATACAAGTTTTTTCAAATGATTTGAAAAAAGTTTTATAAAGTTCTTGACAATTCAATTATGATGTGATATACTATATCCAACAAATCGAAAAACATTAACTAAAAGGTGAAAATTATGTCAGCTTATCTTTGTTCTAAAAAACACATTTTAACAGTTGCTAATGAATATGTTAAAATCTTCGGTAGTGATGTGGTAGCAATTGCAAACACATTGTATTCTGAAAACAACAAAAGTGTTAATTTCCGTTACGGGAAAAAAAATAGACTTTCAAGATTTAAAGTTGCTGAAGAAACAAAAGCGGTTAATGTAATTGAGCTTTACAAATTAGTTGGTTGTATCGATTATCAATCTTGTGAACATGATGGTTGGAAAAAATCAAAAGCATTCAAAATTTTGAATGGCTTGGAAAAATATTTGATTTTAATCATTAGACAAAACTACGGTTTAGATGAAAGCACAATTTATGATTCAAAAAATTACCAAATGGCAAAATGGAGCATCTAAGCTCTAACCATTAAATTTCAAAATCTCTTGACAAAATATGAGCTGTTTGTTATAATAACTCATACTTTGAAAGAAGCCAAAATATCAATTCATCGGAGACATATCATGACACCATTCACAGAAGCTCAAAAAATCGAAATCGTAGAAAATGTTATCTCAGCCGTTATCGACATCAGCAATCTAAAAAAAGTTGGTTATAGTTTCTTACAGTTATCAAGTGGTTTCATCGCACATTATGATCTTCACGGTTTCATTTCACATTATACCGATGATGAATTAAGAGAAGACATCTTGAGAAACAAAAGACAAAACCAATGGTCTAATTTTCACCCAGGTGAACGTGATTATGAATACAATATGTCAAAAAAAGACATCTACAATCGCATTTGCGCGGGTATTGCATATTTGGATTTGACTACTGGTAACGTTAATGCTTTTAGCTTCAATCAGGTTGATTTATTTGCAGGTGTTGACATAGATTTATCATGAAAAGTCTTGACAAGGACGTTTTGATTTGTTATAATAACTCATACTTTGAAAAACACAACAAAAAGGTGGTTAAAATGAAAAAAATGTCAACATTGTTTAGAGTAGATTATCACAAGAAAGGTGATCCAGGTGTTATTCATAATGAAGTTAGACCAGAAAATGAATGGGTTTTCACAGAAACAGATTTCATCTCAATCACAAGAAAATTTGATGGACAAGCTACAGCAGTAATTGATGGTAGATTATATCGTCGTTATGATGCTAAACAAGGCAAACAAGCTCCAGAAGGTGCGATTCCATGCTGTGATCCAGATCCAATTAGTGGGCATCATCCACATTGGGTAAAAGTTTCTCCTGATAGTCCAAATGACAAATTTTTATGGGAAGAATTTGTACGTGATAGAAAGAATTTACTTGATGGAACATATGAATTTTGTGGTGAAAAAGTAGGTGGTAATCCAGAAAAGCTTGATGGACATGTTTTCATCAAACATAGTTTATTTCAATACCACTTTCACACTAATTTATCATTTGATTACATCCGTGATTTCTTAGAAGAAAACGATATTGAAGGTTTAGTTTTTCACCATGAAGATGGTAGAATGTGCAAAATTAGAAAAACAGATTTTGGTTTTGAACGGTAGGAATTATTTATGACGGCAGAAGAAGCAAGAGAATTAACGTTATCAAGTGATAATTTTAAAAGAAAACAAGATGACGTTGAAGAAGCATTGAATTATATCTATGATAAAATTAATGCTTCAGCATTAAATGGCGAAGTTACTTTTTCAACAGGATTTAGAAAGTGTTATACAAATGCTAATGAGTATGGTGGGTCAAGAGCTGGATTCAATTCAACTTTGCTGCGTGAAATTGTAACTACTATTTTAAAAGATCATGGTTATAAAGTTTGGGCAGGACCAAACCAGGATTTGTCTATCAGATGGTGTGTTGCATTTGATGAATATGTGAAGGAATAGGTATGTTCCCTCAATATTTTGGAACAGCAGTATTGGTAACGGTTATTTTTTCTTATTTGTTAATTAAAAGTTTATTTTGGGCTATTATTTCTATTTTTGGTAATTGATTGGAGATTATTGTGGAAACGTTTATTGATTCAAATGGTAGAGTTTTTAAAGCAAAAGTTATTCGTTCAGAAGAAGTTGGAAATGTTAATAAAAATGTGTATAAACCATCGGCAATGTTTTTGTTGAAACAATCAAATTTGTCTACAAATGTTAAACTTGTAGTTAGAAATTTGTACTCCGTTATTGCTTTAACAACTCGCCATAAAATCATTTGCAAAAGACATGATAAAAGATTGACTAATATCAGTTTATTAAATTTTGAAAGTCATTTAGGGCACATCAAATCAAGATATTGGGAATCAATGCATCTTACAAAAGAATGGATTTTTTCAAAATCATTTGATTTGATGTCTGAAGAAGAACAATTGAAACAACTTGGAATTAGACGTGCTGAATTTGTTTCAGATTCATACGAACGATTATTAGCTGATTATTGGGAAGCTAGATTAGTGACCGCTAAAGAAGATGTTATTGAACAAACCGTTCATGAGTTTGAAGAACAATTGAATGCAACCAATGATAAAGTTGCAAAGATGGAGCACGAAATTGAAATGTTGTCAACTAATCAGTTAAATATTGTTGGTATGATCGGTAGTTTGTTCAAAAAAAGTAAAAAAACTGCTTAATTAAAAAATAAAGTTTTAGTGGAGATAAAGATGAAAAGTATTAAAATTGTGGTTATTGGTGTTTTGTTAGCTTCATTGGTTGGTTGTAGTAATGATGATGGTCCGAATATTTGTGTGGGCATCAATGATGGTGTTAGTAGAACAGCGAATGTTGTGAGGAACGATTGTGCTTATGTAGCGGTTCCGATTCCATCGGACGTTAAAAATAATTTGCTTGATTCTGGCCTTAATAAAGGTGGGTTGAATTTAAATGGTACTCTTTTGGCTAACGCTTTAAGACAAGAAGTGATTTTGCGAATTAGTGAAATTGAATCAAAGTCTAAAGATTCTAAGGAATCACAAAATAAAGGCCCGACAGTTAATACGTCTGTAACAACAAATACTATTGAAACCGTTGATACGAATAAACCTGAACGAAGTCAAGTAATTGAAGAATTGAAACGTGCTGAAGAAGAAAGATTAAAAGCTCAGGTAAAATTGGATAAACTAAACCTTGATGACAAAGAACGTATTGCTGAGATGTACAATGAGCTTGAACATTTGAAACAACAGATTTATAATACACCTGCTCAGCCACAACAATAGTTGGTTTTAGTTTAATCGGAGATGGTAATGAATATTTCAAAAGTTATTGAGTTGTTGGAAGAATTTAAAACTAATGTTGTTTATTCAGATATAACAAGTGAAGTTCATTATGGCTGTGATTGCGGTTGTGGCGGTGATTCTTATGATGATGAATCATGGGCAGCTATGTCCGATACATATGATGAAACTGAAGAAAAAGTTAAAAAGTTTTGCGATGAAAATAATCTTACCTATGATTGGGCAGATAATGGGATTGCTGATGAATACAGCACGAAAATTTCATTTAATTCACTTTTTAACTTGTTCAGCAATTGCAATATCGGAGCCATCAAAGATGATTATGATGTTGAACAAGATTACTGGGAAATGAAAGATTATTATGCTGAAGACCTTGAAATTTTCCTAAATTTCTGTGAATCATTGGGCTTTGAAAAAGATAAAAATAATTTTTGAAAATCTCTTGACAAACTGTTATCAGTTTGATATACTATACCCACAGTAAGAGATTATCAAACATTAACTAAAAAGGTGATTAAAATGAAACATTTCAATTCAGCAGTATCAATCGAATTACAAAATCAAGTAAAAGCATTCGCTGAAGCAGCAAATGAAGATTTCATTTCTGATTTCAAAGACTCAAATGGTTGTTCAAACGTTGAACCACTTTTTGGTATTGCACAATCTGGTTGGATTCCAATGCAATTAGGTGGTTTCACCATCACTGAATTTTATCAAAATGATAGTGATCCTTCTTACCATTTCACAAAAGAACAAACCGATTTCAATCAAAAATTCTATGATGATATGGTCGAAGACTATAAAGTTGACAATGATCTAAAAGAAATTGATTACGATGATAACGATTTTCAAGAATGGGAAGTTGATTTATTTGATTCAGCAATGTTACGTTTGGTTGTTTATGTTGACAACGGTGGCCTTGTAAAAGTTGAATTTTCAGTTAATTACAAAGATGCCCCTTATTTCAGATTACAAGCAGATCAAATGTTGAAAGAAATGACCTTCACTGAAGAAGAATTTTTAAAAGTTGATTTTGATGAAATCTTTGAACAATTAAAAAACTATAAATAATCGCCTTTAAAAGTGGGAGTTAATTCTCCCACTTAGTTTTTGGAAAAGCACCATGCTACAATTAGACCAAGTCTTAAAAACAGATTCAATCCTAATCCAAGTTGAAAAAGAATCACAATCAAAATTGAAAATTGCTACTCTTGTTAATTTAGCAAAAGAATGTGCGAAAGAATTTATCAAATTGAATCCAAAATGCAATATCACGTTTACAATCACAAACACCTTTTTAAAATTTAAAATTGATTTTAATGAACATATAGATTTCGCTATTGAATTTGGCTGTGATACTTTTGGCAATTCTAATGCATTTAATAGATGGTTTGAAAATTTGGAATATTTAACAAGTAGAGCATATTCTGATTTAATCAAAGAATGTTTTGAAAAGGCAAAAGATGAAAAAGAAATCACATTCACACTTTATCCATTGCAAAGAAAATTTCAATATTAAAAAAGTTCTTGACAATAGTCTATTGATGTGATACAATAACCTATAAATTAAAAAAGAGGTGTGAAATGGCAAAGCTTTCAAAAATGGTTACTGAAAAAAAATCAGAAGTTGAAAACATCTTAGATGATTACATTGATTTTTTGGTCAACATTGATTATTCTACATTTGATGATGATTACAAAGGTGCTAGTTTGCGTTTAGGCGCAACATTTTTAGATCGTGTACGAACTGCATATAAATCTAAATTAGAATACAAAGGTAAATCTATTGTCGAAATGGTTAATAATTTACATTTGAAACCACTTGATAAATTCGATGATAAAATTGAGTACCTTGATGATTTATTGAAAACATTAACTCACAAAGATCACCCACTTTTAGTTTTTATGTTCTTTGGAACGGACCACATTAAATCATATATTTACAAAAAATTTAAACGCTGAAAGTTCTTGACAACTGAATCATTAGTTGTTATAATAACTCATACTTTGAAAATTAACCAAAAGGTGAAAAAAATGTTTCTTTTAAAAATCTCTGTGATGTTGTTGTTGAACGGTAAAGAAGTTTTTGAATCGCACACTGTGCCTTATAAATCATTGGAAACGTGTGAAGCTGTAAGAGCAATTGCAGCAGAAAATTTGGAAAAAGATCTTGAAACTGGTCTTTTGGGTTACTCAGCAAAATGTGAAAAAGAGTAACATGTTTTATTAATTTTGAAACGTTTTGTTATAATATAATAGTTACGAACCCCATAGAAAATTATTCCTACGGTCTTCTAGACACTTCATCACAATCTGCTAGATTGATAAATCAACCTTAGTCTTACGTTTGCTCTGTGTCCGTATAGCATTAGTAACTCCTAATGCTTGTTTTTTAGTTTCTTGAGCAATTGCTCTAAGTCTTAATCCTTCTCTGTGAATATTCTCACTAGCATTAAGATCTCGGTCTTTAATCATCCCGCAGCATTGGCAATTAAATTCTCTGTCAGCTAAGATTAGATTTTCGTCAATCCACCCACAATCCGAGCAGGTCTTTGATGACGGAAACCACCGACTGACTTTAATCAATTCTTTTCCGTACCAACCAGCTTTGTAATCCAATACCGAATAGAATTTCCCAAAGGATGCATCAGAAATTGATTTAGCTAATTTGTGATTTCGTTTCATTCCGTCAACATTCAGATCTTCAATGCATAGGATGTCATATTCATTTACCAAGAATGATGACTTTTGATGAATAAATGTCGATCTTTGATTTGCTATCTTGTTATGAATTCTTGATACTTTCAATTTAGCTTTCTTTCTACGAGATGATCCTTTTTGTTTTCTGGACAATCTTCGTTGTGCTGATTTTAATTCCGCTTGGCTCTTGCGGAAAAACTGCTGATTTTCAATGACCAGGCCATCACTGCCTGTCAAGAATGTTTTGATTCCAATATCCAACCCAATTGATTTATTAGTTTTTTTCTTTTGAAGAATGATTTCGTCAACTAAGATTGAAGCGAAATATTGACCTGAACAATTTTTGGAGATTGTCACCGAAAGGAATTTAGCTAACGAATCAGGGATTCTTGGAATTCCATTTTTAGATTCAATTACTAATTTGACTTTACCGATCTTTTCCAATTTGATTGAATCTTCAAGTAATTTAAATTTTTGATTTGGTAATCTATATTTTTGATCACCGAATTTAGATTTAAATTTAGGGCGTCCTAATTTCTTTTTTCTGGTTTTGCTAAAGAATTGTGATTTAGTTTCTTTGAAATCAAGCTCTTTCTGCTGAATTGCCGCTGCACTGACCTCTTTCATCCAATCAAATTTTGCTCTTAGCTCAGTGCTAGTCAATGGCTTTACTTGAACGGCTAATGATTTATCATATTTGTTGAAAATATCAACGTTATGATTCCAAACGACACGAGCACAACCAAAGGTCTTGTTAATCAAGATTTCCTGTTGGTTAGTAGGATACAATCTGTATCGATATGCTCTGTGTGTCATTTTTTCTCTTTTAGTTAATTAATTGTATAATTGTATTTATAATCATTTTACAATTAATTGTAAATTTTGATATATTTATTTTCTATGATTTTCTACTAATTACCATAGAAGATGTAAAAGAATAAGATACATCTTTAAATCTCAGAGGAACAAAAAATGCCATATTTAGTATTTGCTTTAGCCGGTGTAGCAGTTGGATACGTTATCACCAAAACAGAATTTTCAAAATATTTTAATATCAAGCGTGAACAAAAAGATAGTACGGATAAAAAATGAAAGGTTATTTTAAGTTTTTAGGTTTTGCAACCTTATTTGTGTTACAGTTAGGTTGGATTTTACCGAATTTGATCTCCAGCAACGATTGGATGTTATTCACATTAGGGTGGTTAATCTTACTAGTTGTAGACCCATTAATAGTGTTTTTGTATTTAAAGCAATTAAAAATTATTAACTAAAAGGATTGAAAAAATGAACAAAGTAACGAAACGATTATTTTTAGTGACATTAGCTGTAGCATCATTAGGTTTAACAGCATGTAGTAAAGTTCCAGCAGGCAATGTTGGTATTAAGGTGCACTTGTTAGGTGGTGATAAAGGTGTTGATACGCAGGAACTGTCACCTGGACGTTATTGGATTGGTATGAATGAAGATTTATTCACCTTTCCAACATTTACCCAAAACTATGTATGGACTAAAGATGTAACGGAAGGTAGCCCTACCGACGAAGCAATCACATTCCAAACAAAAGAAGGTTTGAGTGCCAATGCCGATATTGGTATCTCATACCACATTCAACCTGAAAAGGCTTCACTTTTGTTCCAGAAGTATCGTAAAGGTATTCATGAAATCACTCATGTGTACATTCGGAATATGGTGCGTGATGCTCTCAACATTGAAGCAAGTACACAGTTGATTGAATCGGTATATGGCTCTGGTAAAGCGGATTTAATCACTAATGCTGAAAAACGAATCCAACGTGAATTATTAGAAACTGGTATTGTTTTGGAACATTTATATTGGGTTGGTGAAATTCGATTACCATTATCGGTAGTACAATCTTTAACCAATAAAGTGAATGCCTCACAGATTTCACAGCAAAAACAACAAGAAATTGAGCAAGCTAAAGCTGATGCTTTGAAAGCACAAGCTGTCGCAGAAGGTGAAGCAAATGCTAAATTAACATTAGCTAGAGCAGATGCTGAAGCAATCCATTTGCGTGGTGAAGCTATTAAAAATAATCCAAGCGTTGTTGAATTGAATGCTATTGAAAAATGGGATGGTCACTTACCGCAGATTACGTCAGGTGCAACACCTTTTGTGAATCTTACAAAATAAAATTATAAAGTGTTAATGAGCAGACACTTAAAATAAATGCTCTTTTTTCAGGTAGAGATACCAATTTAGTAGGAGTAGAAAATGTTATTAAAATTGATGAGTTCAGAAAACAAACCAGATGATTCAATGAGTAAAGGTTGCACAATTATTGATAAAATTCGTGATGTTACATATTTCAAAGAAACAAAAACCAACGAAATGTGTTTAAGAGTAACTTACTCAGAACCATTGCGTGAATTGTGTTCGGAACTATTTGTTTTGAAAGGTAATGCGTATCTAATGAATGATTCTGGGAAAACAATTCAAAGTTATGCTTGTGATCCTGGTGTCGAAGTTTAAATTATTATTTGGTAAAAAAGAGTTTTGAATGATGGGGGATTTTATCCCCATCATTATTTTCATTTAAGCCATTAATTTTTGTGGCTTATTAATGTTTGTTAATTTTTTAATAAAATCACTAACTATAGTCCCATCAACATAATCATCTAACATAGAAGGTGTTAGATCATACTTGTTTAATGTTTTTGAAATAGCATTATACGCTAATTTAGCTTGATCTACAAGAGCTTTTTTATCTTTTGACTTTTTAGACACATCATTAAAAATGTTAAATTGTGCAAGATAAACATCTTTAATTTCTTTGTCTAGTTTTTTTTCTGAAAATTCCAATAGCAAATCTTTTACTTTCATTTTGAACCTCATTTTAATATTAATTTTAAAGTATTTATATTTTTAAAATTAAATTCTTGACTTTTACATTTTTGTGTGTTATTATAATTATAATGAAAATTAACCAAAAGGGTGTGAAATGAGTGTTTCAATTGATTTATATGAAGTTGCTTCAGATGGTGAAATCATTGTAGATTTCTTTGAAGATGATTTAGAAGATAAAAGATATGCTGATTTACTAGAGCATTTCAAAGATAAAATTGAAGTCTCATCGGAGTTAGTTTATGATATTGAATCAGCACTTAAAGAAAAAGGTTACAAAATTGAAGACATTCGGATTTCAGATTACTATGTTAATGAAGAAGGTTGGTCTTTTTGGGTAGATGATAAAATCACAATTCCTTTAAAAGATATTCCATCTGAAGAAGCAAAAAAATATACTTTACGTGGAAAATGTTTACGTGGGCTTGATAGTGGTGTTACTAAAAAGTACAAAAGTGAAATGTACAAAAACAACAAAGCATTCATTCATACAAAAGAAGACTTTGAACACTATATTAGTATGGCTTACAAAAAATCAGATGTAAGTAAGATCCAATGGTTTGATGGTTTAGTTATTAGCAACAGTTATTAGAAGGTGGAAGAAATGAATCCAATTAAATTGTTTTTAGATTTAGAAGATACGGTTGTTGATAACTGGGATGATTTTTTGTTTTTACCTTCAAAATGTGAAAAGATCAAAAACTTCATTAAAGAAAATAATGTTATTGATGTAACGATTTTCAGTTTTGCTATTGACAATGAAAAAGATGAAGCATATTTTATCAAGAATCATCAAGAAGATTTAGAACGTATCTTGGATGCTAAGATTGTTGATATTATCACTGTTGAAGATATGATGAAAGTTCTTGAATTTGATTCATTGGGTGTGAGTATCTATGCATTTAAAATTTTTGGTAAGCAAAATGTTTTCTTAAATTGTTTGTACTATGCTGATGATAATACGGTTGACTATGTGTTATTTGATGACATGGTTGAAAATGTTACTGTAATCAATCACGATCATAATAATAAAATACAATTAATAAATATTGATAGCTGGGAAAATTCAGTTAATAAATATTGATAGCTGGGAAAATTCAGTTAATAAATATTGATAGCTGGGAAAATTCAGTTAATTTATAATAATTATACGGGGGGTGAGAATTGAAGATTAAAGATTTAATAAAGATTATTAATGAAGCTCCATTACCAGATGGTGGTGATGATTTTGCTGAAGATCATAAATCCTTTAATAAGGAGATATTTAATGCACAATCTACATATTTAAAAAAAGCGAAATATGTTCAAAAATATGCAGATAAGGTTGGGCAAGGCTCATCAAGATCTGCATTTGAGATAATGTATAAAGGAAGACCAACGGTGTTAAAAGTCGCTCATAACAACATAGGGGCCGCACAAAATGCAGTTGAGGCGAAAGTTTTAAATAGTAGTTTAGCGAAGAAAACAGGTTTGATCATTCCAATAATTGACAATGATTTAGCAACTCCGCCAGCATGGATTCATATGGAATATGCTGAACTGGCAACTGAAGAAGAATTATGTGATGCTATGAAATGTGGAACATTGGCATATTTAGTATATGCTATGTTGCCAGCTGTTGAAGAGACTGATGAAACATATGATGATGTAGTTGATGAAATGCGCAAGGAATTTAAAAATTACACAGATGCAGATATGGTTACGTTTAAAAAGTATGTTGACTTACTTACTAGTTTAGTTAAACACTATGATTTACTTGCAGATGATTTTACACGTTATGAAAATTGGGGATTTTACAAAGGTAAGCCAGTCATCATTGATATTGGATTTACAAATAATATTCAGATCAATTATTATGCTAAAGTATCAAAAACATAATTTTAAAAACTCTTGACAATAGTCATGCTATATGATATAATATTTATATTCTACTCAATAGTTAAAGGTGAAGAAACTGAATGCGATAGAGTTATTTTTAGATTTGGAAGCAACAATTATTGATAATTGTCATGATTTTTTGTTCTTGCCTTCAAAGTGTGAAAAAATTAGAAATTACATACATGAGAATAAAATTACTCATATTACAATTTTAAGTTTTGCAATTGATAATGAAAAAGATGTTACGATGTTTGAAAAAGAATTTAAAGAAGATGTGGAACGGGTTTTGAATGCTAAAATTACAAACGTGTTATCAGTGGATCATGTTATGAAAGTTTTGGGTTTTACAAGATCTATGAGTCTTTTCACATTTAAATCATTTGGCAAACAATCAGCTTTCATAACTTTGATAGAACGTATTAAACAGGATGAGTTTGATTATGTGTTAATTGATGATATGGTTGAAAATGCAACTTTGACTTTTCACGATTCCGGTAATAAAATACAGTTGATAAATATTGATAGCTGGGAAACATCCAGCTAATTTTTCTAACTAATTGTAAGGGGTTTAAAATTAATGTCTATGGCAAACATAAGAAAAGGGGATAAAGTCGAGTTGAAATTTTCGCAAGGCATTTATGAAGTTAAGTCGGTTAGTCCTATTTCACGTGGTAAAATACAAGTTATCTTGGAAAAGGATAATTTTAGAGTATGTGTAACTAGAGATTCGGCGGCATTCAAACACATTTATAAAGCTCCAAGAGTAGATTCTGGCTTTAAAAGAAATCCAATTAAGGTCGAAAATTATTTCGAACCAACCGAAATTCGTAATGATGAATTTGATGAAATCTTAGCGGAATTGTAAAATGGAAATTGAGTTTAAAGATGTTTTAAAACCACTTTTAAAAAATGAGAAAAAAGAGGAAGTCTTTAAACCAAAAGAAATTAAATTTATGTCTAGAGACGAATTTTTTATTAGACGCGAAACTAAACAAGTTGGAGCAAAAAAATGAAAATCAAATATGATGTTAGAGAACCATTTCAAATGAACACGAATGTCAGTGATGAAATGTATGTAGAATATCTTGGTGTAGGGACTTTTAATTCGGTTCATTTTTCTGATGCGGGGACCATTTTCTGTAAAATCAATTATCGAGTTATTGAAAAATAATTATGGTTTTGGATTTTAAAATTAAACATGGTTCAACAAGAACAACTTTTTTGATTGGGCGATATGCAATCAAAATTCCGATGTTGTTTGGGGGAGAATTTAGGTTATTTTTGCTTGGGCTGCTTCATAACATTGAAGAACAGTGGCGTTCTTATGGCTCTTTTAAAAATGCAGTAAATCCTTGCATTTTCCATATTCCTGGTGGTTGGTTTAACATTAACAAAAGAGCAGAACCATTAACAGAAATTCAATGGTTGTCATTCGATTATCATTATTATTGTAATTATACATGTAGATTTATGAATAACTTTATCAATATAAGTTTTATTGAGAATAAGTATGATTCGTTTGGTGTTGTCGATGGAAAAATTCTCGATGTTGATTATGGTTAGGAGATTGAAATGATTTTAGTTACTGGTGGCGCGGGATATATTGGTTCACATGCATGCTTATCTTTAATTGAAGTCGGTCACACCATTATGGTTTTAGATAATTTTTCAAATAGTAATTTGGAATCGTTGAAGCGTGTTGAAAAAATAACTAATGAAAAAATACATTTAGTTACCGGTGATATTCGAGATCGTTCATTACTTAGGGGTATTTTTTCAACCGTAAAAATTGAAGGCGTGATACATTTTGCTGGTTTGAAATCTATCAGTGAATCATTAGAAAAACCTTTAGCGTATTATGACAATAATGTGGTTGGCAGTATAGTTCTAACCGAAATTATGGATGAATTTAACGTCCGTACTTTGGTTTTTAGTTCGACAGCTGCGGTTTATGGGGAAAACAAATTTAAGCGATTAAGTGAAGATTCACCAATTGGTAAATTATCACACCCTTATGGCAAAACAAAATTGATGGTTGAAGAACTTTTGACAGATCTATCAAGATCGAATCCCGCTTGGAAAATTGCTTTATTAAGATATTTTAATCCGGTTGGGGCTCACAAAAGTGGTTATATTGGTGAGGATCCAACCGGATTACCATCAAACTTAGTACCTAGTATTTGTCAGGTAGCAATAGGTAAAAAAAAGAAACTTTCAATATTTGGCAACGATTATGACACTGTTGATGGTACCGGTGTAAGAGATTTTATTCATGTGCAAGATTTAGCAGAAGGTCATGTTAAAGTATTTGAATGGTTGAAAAAACAAACGGGAGTTAATATTTTTAATCTTGGAACTGGTTCAGGCAATAGTGTTCTGGAAGTTGTCAAAGCATTTGAATCGGCGTTGGGAAGTAAAATTGATTATGAAATTTTACCTCGTAGAAAAGGTGATTTGGATGAAGTATATGCCGATTGCTCAAAAGCTGAAAATGTTTTAGGTTGGAAAGCAACGCGCGACATCAATGAAATGTGTGCAGATGCATGGCGTTGGCAAAAAAATAACCCGAACGGTTATATTGGAGTATAAAATGAACTACTTAGAACAACAAAAACAATTATTTTTGGACGCGAAGTCTGGATTTGAAAAGAGCTTGCTAGTGGCGGTTGAGCTATTTCTTGGGATCATGTGTCTTTCTATTTTGGTAGTATATGTTGCCGCGTTTTTTACTGGTGCGGTAACGGTGGGCGGATTTGTTGCATTGGTGATTGTTTTCACTATGTTTAAAAAATTTTTAAAAATTAAATAAAAAGTTCTTGACCTCGTGACAAAACTGTGTTATAATATTCTCATAGTGTTAAAAACACTTAAAAAATAAACTTTCAAAATTCAATTCTCAAGGTGAAAAAAATGACTACACAATCGATTCCTTTCATTTTTAATGGTAATGGTACAATTTCATTGATGATCGACGGTAAAATGAAACCGATTGATACAGCACATAGATTTTATGCTGAAATCAAACAAGCAATCGTTGAAAAAGCATGGGAAAAAATTCCAGGTTTAGTCAATATTGTTGAACGTGTTGAACAAGCAATCAATTCTGGCACTGCTGCTGGTAAAGTTAAAATTGTCAGTGGTGAAGTTTTCTATAATGAAACACGAATCCACAATTCTTTAACGGATCGTATTGTTGCTATGGCACATGATGGTTTTGACATTGGTTTTATGGTCAAATTTTTAGAAAATTTGATGCAAAATCCTTCAAACCGCGCTGTTAATGAATTATATTCATTTTTAGAAGCTGGAAACATTCCGATCACTGATGACGGTAAGTTTTTAGCTTACAAAAAAATTCATAAAGATTGGAAAGACATTTATTCTGGCACAATGGATAATTCAGTTGGTACGGTAGTGCGTATGCCACGCAATATGGTAAATGAAGATTCTAGCGTAACATGCTCGCACGGGTTACATGTTTGCTCTTATAACTATTTACCACACTTTGGCGATTCTTACGATAGTCGTGTTGTGATTGTTTCTGTTTGTCCTTCCAATGTTGTGAGCGTACCCAAAGATTATAAAGATACAAAAATGCGTGTTTGTGAATATACGGTAATTAGCGAAGTTGAAAACTATAAAGATGAAAACGTTTTATCGAAAAAATCTGTTTTCGCCAGCGATTCTAAATCAATCGGAAAACGTGTTTCAGCGGCATTAGAAAGTCATAATTTGAAGTTTTGCGATTTCCGGGTTGCATGTTTAGATGCTGGTTTAGATGCTAGTGAAACTAGAAAATTAGTTGACTTAGCTAGAAATGGTGAATTTAAACGTGTTGGTAAAAAATTATCTTATTTCATCGAAAACGGTACTGCGATTAAAGAAGCGATTTTGGCTACTTTAAACACCATGCACACGAAGTTTTAATAGTTAAACTCTAATGTGGAAACAATGGTGTTTCCACATTTTTTAAACCACCAAAATAGGAATTAAAATGACTACTACAGTAAAAACACAAGTTTCAGAACAAAGTAAAATGATCGGCAAACAAGTGACATCAGCTTTGGAAAACAAACAAATTGCAGTTGGTGATCTGACAACTATCTGTACATCAAGTGGCTTATCTATGGATAAAGTAACTGATTTATCTGCTATGGCGACAGCTGGTGAATATAAGCATGTTGGTAAGCGTGTAGCACATTATGTTGAAGTTGGTGATATTGATATTGATATGGTTGCGGCAATGTCAGCTATTAAAGAAGCTATGACGGCTCGATAGATTCAGAGTTTTTTGGTGAAAAAGAAAACCGCTTTTTAGCGGTTTTCTCACGTTTGTAAAAATATTTTAAAAAACCTCTTGACAAACTATCCAAAATAGTCTATAATACAACCATCAAATGAATTTAATTTAAAAGGTGGCTGAAATGAAAACAAGAGAAGTTAAACAAAATTGGTTCCAAACATTAAATGAATCATTGGAATCTGAAGGTTTAATTGACGCATGGGACATTTGCTACTCACCAATCAGCTACGGTGAAATTCGCCGTTGGACATGGCAAGATGGTTCAAAGTATGGTAGATTGATTTCAATCACACGTGATGACCGGGGTTTATATGAAAGGCCAATAAATTACGCAAGATAAATCAAAAAAAGTTTCGGTTTGTTGAGAAAACCTCTTGACAAACCAAACAAAATTTGTTACAATAACACATAGTTTGAAATTAACCGAAAGGAAAATAAAATGTACAGAGTAATTAAAAACATTGATGATGAAGTAGTAGTCAATTACTATGATTTGTAATTTAATTAGTTAAGGTTTTAAAAAACTCTTGACAACTGACACCAAGGATGGTATAATAATTTCAGTTGGTTAGAAAACGGAGATTTGGAGTTATCATGATTCAGCAAGAATATAAGATTCTTTATTCACCATTGGAAAGGGTGATGTTGTTTGATGAAGAGCAAGCTAAAGCATATGCTTTAGCTTATGATAATAATGCTAAACATAATACGTTACCGAAACTAGATAGAGATCAGGCTAGATGTAGGCGTGTAGCACAAGATATACTTGATGGTAAATACAAATCGTTACAATTAATAACTAAACAACAAGTTGCAAACCCTAGAAGATGGTAACTGTGTAGGAAATTAAAACATGACATTTAAAAGCGAAAAATGGTTAAACCCTTTAAGTTCTCCAAGTACAGGTTCGGTTATCTGTTACCATGGACAGAGCCCTTGGAATAAACAAAAAGAAAAAATCGCATTTGTTCAAATCAATGATTGTCACAATTCAGTTAGATTACACAAAGTTGATTCAGATTCAAAAAAAGATTTTGCTAACAAAATTGGTGTATTGATTGAAGAACTAGAACAATTCAGAAATTATTTGTTAAAGTGAAAAAAACCTCTTGACAAATGGTTTCAAACTTGATACAATAACTCAACAATTTAATAAATGGTGAATAAAATGAATATTGATGAATGTTTTGAACATTATGAAGAAACAGGCACTACCGAATACCAAATTTATGAACATACCGATGGCGAATGGTATTTAATGAAACTTGATTACAATGGCAATTATGTCATCTTTAACATTGACGATTCTGAAGCTGAGTTGTCAGACACTTTATTCACAGAATTAGAATCATCTGAAGCATGGGAAGTACACTAATGGATATTTTAACTGATTTGACATCGACTGAAATTTTGTATGGTTTGATGGTGTTATCATACATTTTTATGTTTGTTTTGGTTGTTTGTGGTTTGAAAGATAAATTGAAAGAACAGACTTATTTAACTGGTAAAGATTTTGTTTTTGGATTGTCTCTTTTTGTTTGTTCTCCAGCTGTAGCTATAGGGGCATTTTTGTTATCAGCCATAGCAGTTTTTATTCATGTTTCTGAACTTATTTCAAAGTTGTTGAGTAGACCAATTGTGTACAAAAAAACTGTTGACAAAGATTGGTAAATGTGTTATAATAACACATATTGAAATTCTAACCCAAAGGTGAAAAAAATGAAAAGAGTTATCAAGTATTCAAGCATTGAGTTATTCCCAGTAGTTATTCGTGAAGTTCGTGAACGTATTTCTTTCCGTGGCTTGGATGAAAACAAAAATCCAATCTTTGATGAAAATGCAACTTACCCAGTAATTAAAGCGCAACTTACAGAAAAACTCCATGGTACGAACGCAAGTGTATGTTTTTCAAACCCTGATGGTTTTTGGATTCAATCACGCACAAGCATTATTACGCCACAAGATGATAATGCAGCAACGGCTTTTTTTGCTGAAAAAAACAAAGATGTTTGGATGGGATTGATTCGATCATTAGTATCAGAATATAACATTGACTTGGACAAAAACATCATCTGCCTTTATTTTGAATGGTGTGGTTTAGGCATTCAAAAGAAAACAGCAATCACAGGTCTTGATAAAAAAATCGCTGTCTTGTTTAGTCATTTCAAAGTAGCTGCGATGGAAGAACTAATCAATGATGCCGGTGAAGATGTCTCCGAGCACAAATGGTTAGAAACGAAAATTGATGGTAAATGGATTTCTGATGAATCTGCTGACATTTACAACATCAATGATTTCCCAACCTATGAAGTTGATCTTGATTTAGCTAACCCAACAAAATCACTAGAAGAATTAACTAAATTGGTTGAAGAAGTGATTGAACCCGCATCTCCAGTTGGTAAAAAATTCGGTTTTGAAAAAAATACAGGTGAAGGAACTGTAGCAACCTTCGCACTTAATGATAAACTTTACAAGTTTAAGGTTAAAGGATTGGAACATGCAGTAAAACAACGTGTGAAAGTTTTAGAACCAGTTGATGATGCAAAAGTTCAATTATTACAAGAAGTGGCTCAAAAGGTAACACCAGGATGGCGATTGGAACAAATGTTTGATTTAGCAAATGATGTGTTAAACGGTGGAAGACCAGAAATGAAAAATATGGGTCCATTCATCAAATTGTTATCTGAAGACATCAAAAAAGAAGAATCTGAAACGATTGAATCTTTCGGTGTTAATTTCAAAGAAGTGATGGCTCCAGCATCAACAATCGCTAGAGAATTTTTCAGAGACCAATTCAACGCTTCAATTTTAGGTTAGATTTAAAGTCTCCACAAAGCTCCGCTAACACCGGGGCTTTTTTCACGTCAAGTTGCTGCTTTTTTATTTTCATTTTTTCTTTTAATTTACCCCCTTTTTGATTCCTTATTAATAAGGTGTTTTAGCTCCATTATTTCATGTTTCTGTAATTTCATTGGAAATAATTTTGATTCCTTTCTTTTTCCTTTAGAATAAGTTCTTTTTGATCTTTTTTGTTTTAAATAAGTTCTTTTTGATCTTTTCAAGGTTCTGATTTTCTTTTTTAATAATTGCTTTTGATTTTCAATTGCGAAGCAATAATAAATCCTCAGAAAGAAGGAATTTATTTTTCTTTTCGGAGAAATAAATTCCTTCTTCTTTAATTATTCTTTAATCTATTCTTTAGGAAAAAACAAGCGATTTAAACACCTTATTTTAAAGGTGAAAGAACAGATTTTTAAAAAAAAGTGTGTGACCTATTTGGAATAGGTATGTGACCTATTTGGAACTATGTGACAAAAGTGTGTGACCTATTTGGAACTATGTGACCTATTTGGAACTATTTTATTGTATAATTATGTTAAACGGTTAATGTTTAACATAAAAAAAAGAATATGAAGTATAAATAAAAATACATAAAAACAATTCCAAATAGGTCATATACTTATGAAAAAACCAACTGTTAATAAACAAATGTTAGAAGTTCATAAACCATCAAGTCAAATAACTTGTATCTATGAATCAAAAGGTAAGACTTGTACGATTACACCAACGCAACATGATAGTATGAATTACATCTGTTATTCTGCAAGAGAACAACTTTGCAAAAATAATATAGAGTTATTAGAAAGATTAACAAACGAAAATGATGAAACATTTGAAGCTGCTTTTGCACAATTAAGAGGAACTCCATTCAAATTAGATTTGAGAGAATTAACTACATTTATTGATAAGTTTGAAACCAACACAAAAACAGTCTACCAACTACTAAAAGATCTAGAAGATATTAAGGTTACAGTTGGACACTTTAAAAAAGATAGTATTATGGTAGAACATAGATTTCATTTACTTAGTCGTACAGAACGAGTTACCAATAGTAACATAATCAAAATTTACTTAGAACCAGAATTAGTTTTAGGTTGGGTATTTAATGCGAAACCTTTTGCAAAGATGTTTCTTAAAATCCAAACAACTTTAAAAACAACTTATACAAGAATTTTGTATGAAATATGTAAAGATTATTTGAATCTTGGTTCGGTTACGAAAGATTATGAATTGTGGAAACAAGTTTTACATTTGTCAGCACCAAATATTTCTCAACTAAAAGGCAACTATTTAAATAAGTCAGTTGTAGATATTAATGCAAACACAGACATCAAAATTACAAATATTTTCGGTAAGAAAGAAAAAGGTATTAATTACATGACAGTCGAGTTTGAAAAACAATCTGAAGAAAGATTGAAAGAACTTGGTCTAAATCAACCTTCAATTGTTTCTCTTCCATTCTACAACAAATCAAAAACAAAACTAGATAGTCTAATCAAGACAGGATACAAGGTAGTTGATGAAGAAATGTGGATCGAAACAGACATTAAAAAGAATGAAGAACGCTATGCTGTAGAGACTAAATTAGACGAATGGGAAAAAAGACAGTCTGAAGAATTTAAGATGAATTTCTTCCAAGATTTAGCTTTTCATTTAGGTTGCGATGATGACCATGCCGTCTACATTAAAGAGTATCGTTTAGTTGGTGTTTTCTCACAAGATTCTTTCACAAAGAATGCGATTGAGACCATGGAGAAGATTAATTGGGCGATTGATTTGATTGAAAATGCTGAAGTAGAAGAATCTTAAAAATATTTTTTAAAACCTCTTGACAAGGACGTCTCGATTTGTTATAATAACTCATACTTTAAAAAAGACCAAAGGTGAAAGAAAATGAAAAAGTTTTTTGATTTTAGCTTACCAAAATGGCCAGCTATTCGCGTTATCGGTAAATCTGTTACAACAGCACAAGCGAAAGAAATTATTTTTAAATGTGATGATTTCTTAACAGACTGCTGGGGATACAGTGGCGGTAACAACCAAGATTTCAAAAATTGGTATCGTGAAGCATCTGGTTTGGTTTTTATGAAAGATTCAGATGAAGAAACTGAAGATAAATTTTATGAATCACTTGGTATTCTTGCACCAAAATTAGAATATTTAGGTATTGATTTGGCATCATCATGCTACGTTGGTGGACCAACGGGTTGGTGTAATGTTGATGGTACAATCGCTTTAGAATCAAAAAACGTAGGTAAATGGCCATCAGTCGCTGAAGTATTTGTAGAATGGCAAATGATCGCGGAAGCCTTCCCATTCTTAGATTTAACCTGCACATTGTACAGTGGCGAATACATGGAAGAAGACATCAAACCATTAGTTACTTATGTTGTTAAAGATGGTGCGGTAACTATTGAAGAACCAGCCACTGAAGAAACAGTGGTTTTCAAAGATGTTGATTTCGATTTCATCAACCTTAAAGAACAAGGCTTACCACAAGATTGGTATGAAGAATTTGCAGTAATTGTGAAATCGGCGGTTGATTTAATCAAAAAATAATTTAAAAAACCTCTTGACAAGGACGTCTTGATCTGTTATAATAACTCATAAATTAAACAATCATTATTAAAAGGTAAGGTACAAAATGAATACAGAAGCAAGCACAGTTGAATCAGTAGATGTAATCGTAGAAGAACAAACCTCAGATGTGGTAGCAATGCAAAGATCTCACTTACGTTTTTTCGGTATCGATAATGGTAAAGTTGGTTTCATGAGCAGCAAAGGTTCAAAAGTTTATTGGAAACCTTTGAAAGAAGGCGATACGTTCATTGATAGTGGTAACACATACAAAGTTGTGGAAGAAGAAATTTTTTTGATTGAAGGCGAACTTCCTGCAAGTGTTAGAGCTGTAAGAACACAAATCCCTTTCAAACCTTTGCAATCTGAATTCCCAATTAACCAACGTTTTGATTTTTTAAGAAAATTTGCAAATATGGTTATCGATGGTATTTTACCATCAGCGATTGTTTCTGGTGAAGGTGGTTTGGGTAAGTCACACACAATTATGGAAGCCCTAGCAAAAAAAGGTTTAGTTGAAGGTGACGATTATGTGGTTATTAAAGGTTTCGCAACACCAAAAGCGTTATACGGTACGTTGTACGACCACAACGACAAAGTGATTGTTTTCGATGACTGTGATTCTGTTTTGAAAGACCCCGTCTCAATCAATTTGTTGAAAGGTGCTTTAGATTCATACGCTAAAAGAACAATTAGTTGGTTATCTAAAGGTTTTATTGAAGACGAATATCCATCATCATTTGAATTTACCGGTCAAGTGATTTTCATCTCAAACATCAATTCTGATAATATGGACCAAGCTGTTAAATCTCGTTCTATTACCATTGATTTGAGTATGACAATTCAAGATAAAATTGACAGAATGCAACATCTCTTACCAACAATTTTACCAGAATTTTCTATGGACATCAAAGAAGCGGCGTTAGAATTCATGGCGGAACATTCGACTGAAGCAAAAGAGTTCAACCTTCGTACGTTGATGAAATCTATCAAAGTTCTTGATTCTTACGGATTGGAAGACGATGAGTGGAAAGATGCGGTAAAATATTTGTTAGTTTCAATCTAAAACCTCTTGACAAGGACGTCAAAGTTTGTTACAATGATTCATCATTAAAACTTTAGAGGTTTCGGAAATGACAAATTTACTTCCAGATTCAATAAAATTCTGCATCGTCAATACAACCAATGAACGCGATACAAAATATTACATGAATCAAACAATGAATTATGATACGGACATTACCGTTTTGACTGAATCTGAAGTTAGATCTATTTGGCAAAGCGAAGGTTTTGTTTCTATATTTTGGGTTGTTTTGTTTTCTTATGATGGTGTTGAATGGAAGTTGTTGAGACCAACTTTTTCGTTTTATATGTTCAACAAACCTTATGCTGGAAGATCAAAACAGGTTGCGGTGGCGCGTTTAAAGATGGGAAAAGAATTCGCACCATTCAAAGCCAGAGTTGCAGAAAAGTTAAATTCTTTTTTAATTTCTTAAAAAATCTCTTGACAAACCATTCAAACGATGTTACAATAACACATACTTTGAAATAAACACAAAAGATTTAATTTACCGGAGAATGACAATGTGCTTAGCTAATATCGATACCAACGACAACATCACTTTCACCGTTGACAGCAACCTTGATATATCAATGCAAAATATGATTCCAGACTCTATCTCGGCTGCAGAACGGTTTGTCGAATTAAACCCAACTTGCTCAATTGATGTCAAATTGTCAAAATCATTTTCACAATTTAAGTTAAATTTTAACGACCCACGTAAAAATTCAATTTCTTATGGTACTACCTGTTTTGAAACACCACGTGATTATGCAAAATGGACTGAAAATTTGCACATTATTTCAAGTAAATCATTCGCTGATTTGGTTGATTCATGTTTCAAAGAATACTATCAAGCTGATGGCTTAATCAATCGTATGGCTATTTTACCTTTGGAAAAAGCATTAAAAGTGTAGGCATCTATTATGTTTGAAGAAACATTTTTAGTAAGAATAACGGCACCAGATGGTTATTCATTCCTTGCAAATAGACAAGGTGAAAAAATTTATCAACTCGATACTGGTTTATTCTTAGGTTACGTTAGTGCATACCACACATGCGGTTGTTTAATTGAATTGTGTTAAAAAAGTCTTGACAATCCAAATCAAATGTGTTACAATAACGCATACTTTAAAAGATTAACAAAACTAACCAAAAGGTGAAAAAAATGAATATTACAATTTTAAAACGTACAGCTGAAGTAGAAAACTCTTCGCCAATCTTTCAAGTTTGGGCTGGTAAAACAGCTGAAGAAGCAAAACAAAAAGCGATCAATGCGATTATGCGCGAATGGTTTTACGCTTTCACACCAAAAGAAGAAGGTGAAGAAGAAGCTTCAGTTGATGAAATTTTTGAAGCTTACATTGATTTTTGGGCCGGCGAAGAATTTTTTGAATTGGAAGAACAAACCGTTTAATCTCATACATTGGTTAATTATGACAACTGAAAATAAACCACAATATTTTGTAAAGTACGACCATAGTCCTTATTGTCACCCTGAAACATGCTGTTGCGATACTTACCATGTAGTTAAATCATCAACTAACAAAGTAATTGCTAGATTCGCTTACAGAGGTGACGCTGAAAAATTAGTTAAAGAACTCTTAGGGTGATTAAGATGAAAAAGTATCCAAGAACATATCATCTTCCATTTAGTCCAGAAGTTCACAGTGATGATAAAGTTTGTGATATTTTGGATTTGGAAAAAATTATTGAACGTAAGATTTCTGTAGTAATCACAGTGAAAATGGACGGAGGAAATACCTGTCTTCAGGCATCAGGCTGTTATTCAAGAAGTCATTCTCAAGAAACATCTTGCCCATCGTTCAATTACATTAAAAATGTACATTTTTATCCTAATTTAGAAGAAATTACTAAAGACGATTTAAAAGTATTTGGTGAAAATTTATTTGCGATCCATTCAATTGAATATGAAAATTTGAAAGATTATTTTTATGTTTTTAACATTGTTAAAGGTGACAGATTTTTATCATTCGATGATGTTGAAGACTGGGCTACAAATCACAACATGAAAACAGTTCCAGTGGTTTATGAAGGTATCATACCATCTATTTCTTGGTTAGAAAAATTCTTAGCAGAAGAATTAAAAAAACCGTGTGAATTAGGAAACACTAGAGAAGGTTTCGTAGTTAGGGTAAAGGATTGGTTTCCAGTTAGTGAATTTTCAAAGAATGTGTTTAAGTACGTTAGAACAGGCCATGTTCAGTCAGACCAACATTGGTCAAAAAATTGGAAACAAGCCACACTCAATAAATAATAAATAGTGGATATTTAAAAAGAAGAGACACTATGATTAAAAGAAATGTTAAAATTGAAGTTTGGGTTGATGCTTATTATGCTAGATTTATCGGTATTTGGTATCCAGAAGAAGAGCTTACTCCAACACCAATGGGCGAAGATGTTAGACCGGACAATGAGCGTAATTTACCAAAAATGGTTGCTTTAACGACAATTTATCAAGGTAGACGAGAAGTTGTTGGTGATAATCCCATTGTACCAAGTCAACATCCGATGCCAGCAACATTTTTACAGGAACAAGTTAGAGCTATTTCACATATGTTTGCTAACGACATCGGTGTGTTTCAACCATCGTCAAAAGGTCAATACTCGGTACTTTTATCTAGGTTAGCTGTTGGTTTTACAAAAGTAAAAGAGATGCGAGTTAGTATCACTCCACCATCGGCTTCTATGACATTATTAGAATTGAAAAATAGTTTGAGTTCTTTTACCGATGAACAACTGCATAAAATAAAAGTAGCCACTACTAATGAAAATCCTTTGGACGTTAATAAACGTGGTTTGATTGATTGTTATCACAGTATTGCTAGTGAACCTTTCCAACAATATATTACCGTTTCAAAATTATGGAATGTTTATAATGTTGAGGATCCTTATATTCATAATAGTAACTTACCATCATTGGATGAAGCTATTGTTAATATAGGTCCGTCAAATGGTAGTCCGATTGCCGAAGCTGCTCTAAATCAAACTAAAAATGCAATAGCTAAAAATGACGTTGCATTGGAAATGTTGAAAACCATTGATAGGATGGTTGATGAGGCTGGTGTGAAGGACATTATTCCAGAATTGACCAGAGAACAAGTTCAAGAAGAAATGATTAAACATTTAAAAGATAAACTTGGAGCATAAAATGATTGGTGTTGTATTAGGTTTAATAACGTATTTTTTCACAAGCACTGGTTTTTTCGGTGGTGATATTTTAAAATCTTTATCTGTTGTTGAAACATGGTATTGGGTATGCTTTTGGTTGTGGGCTGCAGTGTGTACTTTGATTGGTTTAGTTTCTGCTGGAGCTATTGCTAGTGAATTTAAGGATAAATTAGTTAATCAATTTGTTGGTATTTTGACTGGTGGTGCATTTGGTGTTTTTATTGCAGCCATTTTAATGTTTAGAATTATTATTCAATTGGTTCTAGTTAATGGTTTAATTGATTCTATAGATCCAGTAAGCGATGATTTAACTACCAAACAAATTTTTGGTTTGGTTTTATTGTTGATTGTTTCGTTGGTACATAGACGTTCTTCTGAAGCTTAGGTAGAAAAACTCTTGACAAAATCTTAACTGTTTGTTAAAATAAACCGTAACTTAAAAATAGAGGTGATTATGGAAAACTTAAAAACGGCAAAACATTTTGTAATGAGTTTCTTACCAGTTGTTCTTTTAACTTGTTTGATTGTAACTGGGTTATATTTTATTGGTACAAGCGATTATGAAGATGAATTGAATTCTGAAAAAATGTATTGTGATATGGTTAAAGAAGGAACGTGGAAAGATTTTAATAGAAATTACAACGAGATTTGCAAAAAATAAATTTTCTTTTTTTGGTTAAGGGTGCATCGAATGGTTTCATTGCTACAGAAGATCACAGAATTAACAGCGGTAAGAGATAAAGTTTTATTAATCCCAATAATCAAAGATATTGAAAGACAATCCATTGAAAACGCCTCAATTACGATTTTCGATGACCATGTTTTGATTTTTTCTGAAAAAATTGTAAATGGTCATCAACAAATTAAAACAACTTTTGTTAAAGGCAACTTTAAACAGTTACCGAAACAGGAAATTATTTACTAGATATTTTTATTGGAGAATGTCATGGCAGAACAAAAAGATCAGTCGGAAATTACATCGAAACCATCTAGGTTATCAGAATTTTTATTAGAAGTTTTGAAGAAACGAGATTTTTCTCAAATTCTTTCATCGGATATGAAATTAGGATTTGAGTTGGAATTTATCCATCCAAATGAGGTTGGGACTAGTAATCTTGTAAATACTGAAGCTATTGCAAAAGATGTTTCAGATGCTACAGGAATTGAAATTACCCCAAAAGGCGACTCTACGCATTGGAAAATTGGCGACGGATATATCTTATCTACAGATTACAAAGAGGTGACTGATGATTGGGAACAAGTATATCAGTATGAGTTGATTACCCCACCACTTCCAGCAAAACTTGCTTTAGATAATTTGGAAAAAATATTTTCCGCATTTACCAAATTCGGTTACATTACAAAGACAAAGAGTGGATTTCATGTGAATGTTGAAATCCCAGATATTGATAAATTTGATCCAGTGAAGTTATACGCCTTTGCATCGGTTAGTGATGCTTATACTCTTAAAACACTTAGTAGATCCGGTTTGCGTGTTGTTTCCACAATTGCTGACAAAATCAGAGAGTTGTCGGTTTCACCAATACATGGTACTCATGGAAAACCAATTAGTATCGAAACTATCAAAACTTTACTAACTAATTCAAATGGTATTTTCAAAGCTTCATCTGTGTATGTGCGAACGAAGGATCCTAGAATTGGAAAACCGGTAGTTGAATTTAGAATGCTTGGTGGTGAAAATTATCATACCAAATTTGAGCTTATACGCAAGAATATTATCAGAAATGCAAATATGATTAACATCGCATGTGATCCTTTGCGATATGTTAAAGAGTATGAAAAATACCTTGCGACTCTGTTAGAGACAATTAAAAAAGGTGAGACAGAGTACGGAGTTTGAAGTCTTCTGGAGAATTTTATGCCAACTAAATTATTTGTTTATGGATTACTAAGACCAGGTTACAGCCTTCATACTAAAATTAGTCATTTTGTACTTGATGCTAAACCTTATACTTTTTCAGGATTAAAATTATTCACTATTTCATCTG
>Ga0265593_1000225_pt1 | contig 36023 bp, 57 predicted proteins | sample saktaG_8_FD_190136 | JGI IMG/M metagenome (GOLD analysis project Ga0265593, IMG submission 190136) | Saline water microbial communities from Sakinaw Lake, British Columbia, Canada - sak_2011_5_24_36m | ecosystem: Environmental > Aquatic > Non-marine Saline and Alkaline > Saline ... | reverse complement strand
GCATCTACAAAATTCGCATTAACCCCGTCAATGAATGACCAGATATGTCCGAAAATATGTTCAATGCCACGATAAACAGCACATTGTGAAACAAAATCAGAGGCAAGGATCACAAAACTTATAGAGTCTGCTGCGAAAATATCCGCATCAATGGATATTTGATCATTGCTGTCTTTTGCTGTGATCACAGCCGTTGAATTGTTAGCCAGATTTTTAATTGTTTTCCCTACATATGCGGCATCCCATGTGGCAAATCTCCCGGTGGCAATACATTTATTTGTAGCCGCGCTGGTAGTAACACCTTTATACCAATCGGTAACTGTAAATGCTACAGACCCGCTGGCATTCCCAATAGAGTTAGAAATACCAGTATTAACCACTGGATTATAGGCGTTGTATGCACTCCAGTTTGCGCTAACCGCGTTGGTTGCTCCTGCTCCCAGTTTCGTTTGAGAGTTGAAATCAGCATATTCGGTCAAATAAAGAATAAAGACATCCATAAGCTGATCGTAGCTTATCTGGTGCCATCCCGATCCACGAGCAGCGCCATAGGTGCGGAAGTTTGCACGGGTTTTCGTTGTGGTAGCCAGGCGGGCGGTTTCTGAGCTCAGCACATTACTGCCATCCACATAGCCGAGATATTTTCCTACTCCTTTTCCTTTCACAAAAGTAAATCCGGCAAGAGGAAGAGTAGATATTTTTACTCTTCGCTTTGTTCCGCTTGTTTCAAATTTACGATAATGATCAGGGTACATCACCATCACCTGACCAACGGAGCCATCAAGTACAGAAGCAGCAGTACCGCCTTCTTTTAAAGTTGAATCGTTTGCATCAAGATAGTAGGCCACCTTTCCAGTATCAAGCACAACGGCACTTCTCATAAGTGATTGAACAGGTAAAGCCGTATGAAGTGCTAAGTTCCCAATCCGTGTACAAACAGAAGAACTCACAGCCGTATCCCACTCAACACCGTACCAGTAGGCTTCTACTGCACCTTCGAGTATTGCATTAATTTCAGCCTGATTAGTTTTTCCTGTTAAGATACTTGTATATATTGCACTCCCTAATCCGGAGATTGCATTCATATCTTTTCCATCTACGTTTCCCATGATTTTATAATTATTTGTGTAAATATATTACTATTGACATACCATTAGCCGAATTTCCAGTAGCCGTGAATGTTAGATTTTTTGACGAAGAATATATATTATGATCTCCAATAACATTGTATATCATTGTCGCTCCACTTGCACATTCTTTATCGTATATTATATTAATTCCAGAAGTTTCCTGTACCGCATTAATGTCTGTCAATCCTGCGGTTGTGCCTACGTCTATCACCTTTATTGCTTCAATCCAATAACCAGATGGGATAACCAATACCCTTGAACTCACACCGCTTGCAATATTTGCAGTAAACGTGGGGGTGTTAATCGTGTCAATGTTAGATGTGTATATTTCGCTATCAATTAAAACCCCACCCGTGAAACCTGTGAACGTCAAAGCATCGGAAGTATTGATCGAGATATTCCCCTGATCATTGTCGGAAGCTATGAAGTTGATTTGGCCGGAAGTGCCGGCGTTTGCACCCGTTGACCAAGTGCCCGTAATTGAGCCGTTGCCTGTGAAAGTAGGTGAAGCGATGGGTGCTTTCAAATTCGCAATACTATCTCCGTAAGTCTTGACCGCCCCCTGTGTCATGTACTTTGTCGATGAGGTTCCCGTTGTGGTTACCTTATTGGTTAGTCTTTCAAGTAATACGGCTAACGAATCAGCGTAGGCCTTTGCGCCACTCCATGAAGGGTATTTTGTTGCACTCGTGCTTGTAGCTGTTGACTTGTTTGTCAAGACCTCATAGACCGCTGATCCTGTTATTGGCGCAAAAAGCAGCGACGCCCGGTATTTCGTCAGGATGTAGTTTGATAAAGTTGAAGTCGTGTCAAGCCGTAAGAGGGTTTGAGCGTTCACCCCTTTTCGCACAACTTCTCCCTGCCCGAAACACATTGCGCTTATCGCTATTGCAAGTAAAATAAAAAAGATCTTTTTCATCGTCTTATGGTTTAATTGTAAACTCTTATTTCAATAGGCACGTCAGTTATCAGTTGATCCCGCACCTCCTGTGATTGCATTCCTGTAATTCTTATCGTGGTTGTATTCACTCTTTCACAAACCACTTCGATCTGTTCTGTCGCAGAACTCTCAATAACCCTCGTCACAAAGGTCTTATCTTCCACAAATAAATTCCCACCGCTTAACACTCCATCGTACACCCCTGCAGAGATACGGCTCCATGTGATAGTACCTAAATCATTCTCGAGCTCAGTTGCTACCGGGTCGTTGTCTGCTGTTTGAGTCATTAAAGCTACATAACGCTTCATATAGGCGGGTGTACCCGTGCCGTCATCCAATCCCAAAGTGATTGACTTAATGAAAGCATCTGTCGTATTCTCTGTTTCGTAGCTCGTTATCCTTACTATCAGACTTAGCTCGTCACCTTCTTTAAAAAGTGAAGTGATAGCGGCTTTCAGTCCGATTGTGTCGAGCGTTATCTTTGCCTGCTGGCTAATTTGCCCTGTCTTGTCAACTAATACTATCGTACTCATGTCTCAATGTCTAATAAAATTGATTCGACCAATCCGTTACTATCGTAAGTCACTCTCGTCACCTGAACTTCTTTACTGTCATCGTCAGCCTCAGCCTTTAGTCTTGTAATAGCAGTTCTATTTCTTCTTCCAACGATCTCAATAGTGATCGCATTGGAGATTCGTGCGGAATTATTCGCTATTTTATCGAGCGTGTCTGTCATCTGTTTTTAGGCCTGAATAAGTAACCAACTCTTGTAACAACTATCGTATCCAATACTCCCAGATTTACCATAACCCCTAAATGAGTTCCCCCATTGCCTTCCATGTCCTCGAACGGCTGAACCAGATTTGTAGCTGTTATTTGTATTGAGTCCATAAAAGCGTAATTTTTGTAGTTCGCTCCATTATCGGAACTCTGCATAATCTTCGCCCAAACTGTATCCTGAGAAGTAACCCCGGAGCAGGTAATTTGTAAGTTCCAGAAGTAAACATCTGACGTTCGTATCCCGTACAAAGTATCAGAAGTGATTGTGTCGCTTGTTACGAATGTGCCGTATAGCTGATTACTACCGCTTTGAGAGTAACCCAAAATCGGAATGAGTATCGCCAGAATAAAAATTAACTTTTTCATTTTTGTCTATTTTATTGTTACAAATCTTTAATGCAACGAACCGAATACGCATTTGCCTTCAAGTATGGCCCGGTGCTAATCCCAATATTGTTATAGGCAAATACAAACGGATAGCCATAGGTTGAAGATGCAGGATTGAATGTAGATGACCATATATAGCCATAATTTCCCTCATCTCCAAATCCAGAAACATAAGCCCCTCCTGGTAGGGCAGCAAATCCATACGTATCTGACGCTCCTGTGTTTGGTGTATTCCAGTGTGTTAATCCAGCTTCTTTCAACAGACCGCCAGAAGCACTGCTGTAAAGCGAAACACAATTTATAAGAGTATTCCATTCTGCATATCCAGGTATATGCCACCCCCTTGGACATATTCCCTGGGCGCTGTCAGTAGTAACATAATTCATCATCTCATTCCATTGATACAGCCCCCCGTAAACAGTACAACTATCTTCAGAATCGTTGTAACACCATTTTTCTTTAGTGCCGTTATCTGTTTGTGTAACACCCCCATTGATCCTTGTTCCGTAATTAAGATTTTCAGCAAACCAGCACCTATCTCCTATCTCAACAATATTATAAGTGACCCCGCTATATAGGATTGTCGTTGCCTCACCACACGGAGTGCCGACAGTAGGGCAATACAACCCATCAACAGCCGCCGCCGAATACGAAACGAACGATTGCCCGGAAGCGATAAAAGGGAGTAATATGAATAAATACCTTATCATTGCCTATGTCCTATTATTTGAACCATAAAATTTCTGGGTACTGTGGTAACTATTGAAAACTTAAGCCAGATCATATTCCCTTCCGGGATAGTAGCGTTCTCAAGTACGTAATCCTTCATTACCGTAGTATGCGATGTAACAGAAACCAGACTGGTAGTAACAGAAGTACCAGTACTTTCAATGTCAGTTCCAAAATATATAATCGGTGTAATCTCAACAGTTCCCGCTCCTATCGTAGTTGCAATAAATACAAGTGTATCAACCACAATCCCGGTTGAGTATCCTATTGGAAATTTAATAGTAGTATTGATTAGCGACGAGTCAATGCCAACTCCATACAAGGCTGTAATTTTGTTAGCTAACTCGTTGATCCTTATGTCGTGATCTTGAAGCGTGTCGAGATGAACCGATAGGCTATCGTAAATTACCGATGCGTCAAATTGAGATGATATGATCGTATCTGAATTAATAAACACTGTATCCCCGTTGGTGTGATAGTAATATATTGCCCCACCTCGATACAGATAAACAGTATCAAATGTTGGAGATTGAGCTATTACCAAAGTGCTCAACAGCCCGAATAAAACTATTGCCAGTGTCCGTCTCATTTCTTTACAAATATAATAACATTTTCATTTTTTGTCAATTACACACGAATAGCAGTCCACTCGGCAGTACAAGCCACAAGCGATATGATAGAGAACGAGCTGGCTGATTTTGATACCTTTTTAGGGAATTGTGGATTGCCTATCGCATCGTAAGCAGTTACGTTCAGCGAATATCCCGCATCGGCAAACGCTGTCGCAAATGTTACCACCCCGGCCATCCCGGCACTTAATGACAATGATCCCTCTTTGATTATGGCAGTCGTGCCGCCACCTGAAGTTAAACAATTACAACTCACTTCTTTATAACCTCCTTTCTTAATGACAACCCATTCAACGAACTGGATGTCTAATTTAGCAAATGATCCCCCAACGTCGCTCATCCATTCCGGGTCTTTCAGTCTTACCTCCAACGGAACGATACAATTCGAATGAATATCTGTTACCTGCACGTTATTCATCATTGGGAGTGTTATCAACGCATCAACAAGAAATTCAGGAGTCAGCAAATTATATAAATTCAGCACCTTTTGCACTGTCATCTTTTGTTTCAACAGAACCCCGTCCATCTTTTCACCCTCGTCCTCACGAATGTAATCAGGTGTTTTGAATGCGTTATCGATGTAAATCTTTTGATGAAACGAAGCCTTAATATTGTTGAGTATCGCTTCGTCCCAGAACTCGACCAGCGTGTATGCCGTCAAATCAGATACCACCATAACCCTTTCGGAGTAGTAAGTTTTTGTAGGCGTCTGGCTTGTGTCCGTTATTTGTATGTATATCGTTTCGCCTAAAGGAAGGTCAGAAGCGAAGTCTGCATCGGCTAAATACCAGATGTTATCGTAAGTCGTGCCCGTGTCAACAGTGAGGTATGTTGCCGATGCTGGTGTTTGCAACAAAGCACCTCCCTCGCTTGCTATTTTAAAAGTGAGTGCAGCCGTAGTACCTCCCGTTGTCAACCTACGGATAACAAAAGGTAATACTCTTTTTACATCACATACCAACCTCAACTGCTTCTTTTCGATAAGAATATCATCCCGGTACTTGTACCATTCCGTAGTCGCGTCGTAAAAAGGCAATATCGTATTAAGGTTTTTCATATGTCGTAAAGTAAACTAACCGTAATCCAATCATCCTCGGTATTAACTTCCATCTGGTCAACTTCTGCATCTCCCATGTGAGTGCGTATCAGGTCGGTAATGGTAATATCTTCCATACGCTGAAATTTAACCTTTTCCTGCCTTTTGGCGCGCTTTAATGACAAGGCGGTACTAACTACCCCATTGATGACAATATTCGTCAGGGATCGTCCATGCCGCCAAAAGTTAGGCAACAGGTTATCCCAATACAGATCACCATTGACTACGTCCGGGTACATATCTCCCGGTGCACCCTGACCGGGAATGTAGCCCAGCTTTCTGGCATCGGCACGTAAGACCAGACCGGAATTATCACAAGCAATAATCATCCAGCCGTTTTCATCAACCTGATCCGGGAATTTAACAACCAACTCCACGTCAGTCGTAATGAATTGGGCTGCGTGAGCGACCTCCTTTTCCTTTTCAACGATCTCGCTGCTGTATTCAATATACCCATCATTTCCCAACTGCTCACCAAATTTCCATACTTCACGCTCCGGGAATTCAAAATCAACGAAGCTATATTTATTATTGGCGTTATTCCCATTCGGGTCCAGCGTATTGTTAATCCTGGCCGGGTAAAGAACATCTGTTAAATCAACTCCGATACTGGGAGACCCGCCATATGTCAATCCCTCCTCAAAATAACTCTTATGCTCAATGATCAAATCAGTGCCAGATACATACCAGTAGCAGTTAAACATTTCACGCAGCGACTTAAAAAAGTCCTCAAACGTGATCCCGTCATTCACATTTGAACTTGCGATCCCATTGATTACCATTTCTTTTGAGACAAGTATCAGGTTTAAAAACCTGTTTGCTATCCCGGTAACCGGGTTATCTGCCGCTGAGAAAAACTCGCTCACTATCCCGAATGTCTGCCCGGCGGTTATCAACATCATATTGAAAACACCCTCGTCGGGTGCTCCGGTGAAGTCAATCAGCTTCCGCGCCCTGCTTGCCAGTGTCTTAGTCTCGGTCGTGCTTGTACATACTTTCTTGTAAAATTTCCCTTCATCAACATTCGTCGCCGCAGCAACCAGCGCAGTTACGTTAGGATACCCAACATCGTAAACTCCATTGCCCGGATAGAAGGTATTGAAAGGTATGTCTGATTCATAACGCACATAGTCGAGGTATGGTGTTGCCTTTAACCAGTACGTGTTCCCGGCGGACGGCGGAGGTCCGGTTGCCCCGGTTGCTGTGGCCGTATGTGCGATCAAACATTTGAACGTGCCATTGGTTGGATGTTTCGCCCATCCAGCATCGAGATCCGTTACGACGTAAACATTCCCCACGACCCATGCGTTAGGTTGTGCTCCACAAGTTTCATTGAACTCACTAACACCAACAGCACTTCCGTCGTCATATTGGAAAATGCGTACTAAATCCGCAGACCCCTCGTAAGTGATAAATTCATCGTAAGGGACAATCAACTGCGGATCGTACTTTATCGTTTTGACATTTTCGTACCAGGCATAGTCATCATCCGTGTCCGGTGTAAATGTTATTGCCTCTCCATCTGCATCAACTTCACACTGAGCCAGCTTCATGAGCCCGGAGAAATATGTACGTACCAGCGTGCCAGTGTCGTCGTTTAGTGTAGTCTTAACTTTAATTTGATTCAGTACGGTATCCGGATCATCGATATATCCTTTCAGTATGTCATAAATACCGGCGTTCCATCCTCTCAAAAACTTCCATTCGCTACTCTTAATCCTATAATACTGAGCATCCTTTTCGCGCTTAAACGTAAATTTTGGAAATATAGCAAGATTGATCTGATCGTAATTTAACCCAGCGTCGAAACTTATAAAATGCTCGTATATCTTATTATAACAAATCATCCTATGTATGTTCTTACGGTATGGTTCCCGGTACGTGTGATTATCATTTTTTCCGTTATGGTTGTTTCCGATTCAGTGGGTTTTGCGCGTGTCATCTCTTTGAACATCATTTTTGAATACTTAGAATCGACATTAACAGTCAGTGTAGGATGCGAAAACACGTTTTCAAAGTTCTGTTTATTTAATGAATCGAATATTAACGGCAGGTCGTTTTCATATTTCCGGGTTGCCGAACGGTTAATAATTCCCATATACTCGCCAGCTTCGGCGGTTCCAACTTCACCTAAATTAACCCCGCCTTGCGAGTGACGTTTGCCCTGCAATACATTGCCTTTTTCTCCCAACTTCATGTGACCACCTTTAGCAAATTGCTGTGAGGATATGGTTGCTATCTCAATAGCTCCCATCGCAGCCGCGACCACAGCAAGAATAACTCCAATTACAGGACCGCCTGTTAGTGCACTCGTAACAGCAAGTGCAGTGTTTATAATTGCTTGTGTTAGTGCAATATCTCTTTGTTTCTTTGCATATTCCTTTTTTAACTTCGCTTCGTCCGCTTGTTTCTTCTGCTCCAGTGCTGCTTTTCGTGCATTATACTGAACCTCGCTAATCGTTTTGTTTCTGAGTTGCTCATCTAATAGTGCTGATTCACTTGTGTACCTATCCTCAACGACCTGCATCTCTTGTTCCATTTGTCTCTGATTCGATTCAGAGATCATGCCAAGGACATCCGTAATGATCCCCCCAAAGGTTTGCGCGTAACCCGCAATTGTATTAAACGTCTCTTCCCATGTTGCCGGTTGTAATACATCGTCCGGATTTATTTGCATATTTGCCGACATCGTGCCCATGAAGTCACCCTGGCCATCAGACTCCGCCGCTTGCGCTGGAAGCCCGGATACTGTAAACCCTTGTGCGGCCTTTGCCGCTTTGTTAGATGCTTCTTTCCATATACGAGCAACTTCGATTGCCGTCTTTCCCTCAATTAATAACCGATAAGCGGCACTCTCAGTTATCTTTTCAAGTTCATAACTATAAACCTCCTGATATGATGCTATTCCAAGTTCCTTGCTTAATTTAAAGGCGTCTTCTTTCAACTTCACTTCATCCGCAAGTTCTTTTTGTGCTAAATCGTACAGCTCTTTATTCCTCTTATTCGCTAATTTTATCTCGTCTTCGGCTTGTTTTTTTGCAGCGGCTTGTCGTTTCTTTAATTCATCTTTTTTGTCATCCGTTATTTCATCCTCAATAATAATAATCTTTTTCTTTGATTCATCGGGCCTTGTTATAGTAAAGTCTTCCGCTGTTATCTTTTCCCTACCGATATATTTCTGATTCGCTTTTTCCCTCCGTATAATTAAATCAATCTCATCTTGTATATCTTTGCGTCTTTTATCCCAGTCTGCACCCTCCATATCTCGATAGAAGTCTAATTTACTACGTAATTTATCTACCTCTGATTCAGCTCCAGAAATTATGTCAATAGATTTACTTAATCCTGAAGATGCCGCAGTCAAGAAACGTTCTACCCAGCTACTTTGAAAAAAGTTAGTGAACGATTTTCCTAATTTATCGATATTTGCCGCAAGGTTTTCATTTTTTATTGCAAACTCATCTGCTATTGATGTTCCTTTTTCAAATTCATCATTCGATAATCTCTGGGCATCTTCAACAATATTTATATTTGTTGCAAGCGATGTTATAATCCCAATAGAGCGCCTCCCATCTAACCCCATATCTTTAAACTGTGCCGCCATTTCAATAAGCCCACTGTCGCTTTTTGCCAATGCGCTAATGAATTGTAACAATGCGGCATTAGCATCTGTTTGTAGTAAATGACCAAACGCCCTTACTTCCAGTCCGGCTATTTTAGCAAACTTTGCAGGGTCTTGAAATAACTTTACAATAAGTTGTGATAATGCCGTGCCAGATGTTTCACTTTGTTGACCAAGCTGATCTAACGCACTCCCAAATCCAAGCACGTCCTGAATACTGATACCTGCCTGATTTGCAATACCTCCAAGTCGTTTCGTAAATTCAACGATATAGGCCTCGCTTGCTGTAGATGACTGTCCCAGTGAGTTGATAGCAGACCCGACCCGGATCATTGATTCTTCCAGACTATACTTCCCGGTGACATTAAAAAGCTCTGCTAATTTTCCAATGGATTTAGTCGCCTCTTCGACATTTCCTAAATCCCTGCCTAATGCAACGCCGATTTGATCCGCCGCCCTTACAAACCCCAAAACATTTTCAGTTCCTTTGACACCTAATTTACCAGCTACATAAGCAAGGTCAAGCAATGCAAGTTGAGCCGTCCTTGTGTTTAATTTCTTTAGCTCGCTATTTAGTCCATTAATTTCATCCTGAGTTAGTCCTGTCGTTTTGCGAACGTCAGCCATTGCATCCGACATCTGCGAATGAAGGTTAACCCATTTTTTAATGACAGCTATCGTACCAGCTATTGCAGCGGTAAACCCGATTATCTTCATCCTGGCTGAACTTATCGCACTGGCATAGTTACCTACGTTTCGACCATGAATACCAACGGCCTGTTCTTGTTTTTTTAATTCAGCAGTGGTCTTTTTTAATTGATCAGCAAGTTCCTTTTGTTGTTTCGTTCCGATGCCAGAGTTCTTCCAAAGCAAATTGAGTGCAGATACCTTTTTACGCATCTCGTCGATTGTACGGGCTTCTTGCTGTGCTATCGTGTTGGCTTCACGTATGGCGACAACCTGCTTTTTACGTGCGGCGGTTGCCTTGTTTACAGCCTTTTCATTATCAACTGTGGCCTTGAGGATCTTCTTTTGAGCTTCAACAAGTTCGGTATATCTATCCTTTTCCTGCTTTACTACCGTCGCGTGTTCAGCTGTGACCTTCGTCGTGTTCTGCGTATCGGTCTGCAACGCTTTCATTCCTGACTTCGCCTCTGCGATTAGCTTTTCGTATGTGGTAGTAAGTTCAATAAGTAACTTTCTAAGTTCTTCAACGGCTGCTATGTCTGAATGAAACAGAGGGGGCATGATATGTAGGTTGTTTTACAAATTTACAAAGAAACTCGCTTTTTGTCAATTATTGAGGTTTCGTCTCTTTTATGTGATTCAACAAAGCATAAAACTCCTTGACTGTCATTTGTTTTACGTTGCGCGTGGTGTGCTTCTCCATCACGATGACCAGCTTCTCGAAGTCGCGCTCTATCTTTAACTCCACACTTCCCGATCCCGTAAACTCTTTAGGTTTGATCTGAGAAACAAAGTAACGCTCCAGTTTCTTAATCTCGTCATCGCGCGGGATGTCATCAATAACGGTTTGTGCGATCAACCAGCAGTATTTTTTCAGGTATCGTTGATATTGCTTCTCTTCAATGTTGCTGTAAACTTCAGGGAATAGTATCGAAATTTGTGTTACGACGTGAGCCGATACTTCAGTTGTTTTTTTTTTAATTCCTTTTGAGTGAAACTCAATGCTCCTATTTGATGGGAGATTTCTTTCAGGCCGCTCTCGGAGTAATCTTCAACTTTTACCCCGTCAATTGAATGCACCAGGCAGGCGAAAGCCAACTGAGCCACGTTGATCTCGTTAACGGTCATATGAAACAACTGTCTGAGGTTGTTGATCTGAGTGATCGCTTCGGCTTTCTTATCATTGTTGATAAGTGTGTACAATACGTTCAGGTGCTTTGCCGAGAAGTCCTCAACTGATGAACCTATCGATCCCTCCAGCAACAGGTACTTGTTCAGTTTGTAATAGTTATCGGCCGGCAGGCACTCAGGATCGTCGTAGATGACTACTTTGTGTTTGCCTTTAGTTATTGTTTCCATTATATATCAATAACTACAGCGTTGGTATTCTTTGCTTGCTTTGCCATAAGTTCGTAAACGTTCTTTTTTGTCAGTAGATGCAACAGCTTGTATGCTTCACGTAGATCAGGATCGACCTTTATAGCTTCATGCAAACAGTTGATAGCTTTACGGAAGCGTTTGAGATGGATGTAACACTTCGCGATACTGAGATGTATGTCCGCCTTTGACTGCAAGTTTGGATAAATATCACACGCCTCCGATAACCAAAATACAGCCAGTTCATATTGGCACCGGGCTGCGTATTCCTTTCCCAGATAGTACATCTCCCGTGATGCGTTGGGTTCTTTCTTCAGGTAGTTTGAGAGTATGCGAACGCCCCGATCCGGGTCATTATTGTGGCTCCATCCTTCGCTCGTCGAAGTAATCTCCAGATTCAAGTGCCCGTCAGCAGAACGATTCAGGTAGTTATGCGCTGCTCCCTTCCAATAAGTACGCTTCAAGTCACGACGAAACAATCGAGGCTGCACACTCAACGTCCCATTAGTACGTACGTAACAGGAATAAACTTGCTTCTTGTTTTTCTTTAGGAAATCCCGGATGTATTGGACCGCGCCTTCGGTCAGGTATTCATCAGCGTCGATTGACAAAATCCAATCCCCTGTGCAGTATTCCAGTGCCTTGTTACGCGCCTCAGAGAAGTCATCCCTCCATACGTCATAATAGACGCGGGCTTTATTCTTTACACATATTTCAGGGGTTGAATCTTCTGATCCGGTGTCCAGCACAACGATCTCATCGATGCCCTTCAAAGACTTCAAACATCGCTCAATAACACGGCTTTCATTTTTGACAATCAGGCAGGCTGTTATTCGTTGCATTGTTCTGTTACGGTTAGTTCACCTTCAAACCGAAAACCAAATTTAGGCAAATATAAATAATCTCCCTTGTCTTTTACAGAATAACTTTTAAACACATCCTCGATGCGTTGTGAATAAATTGTCTGAAGGTTGAAAAATCCTCTCACTCCTCTGATCTTTCTTGACAGCACCCTTACTACCATATCTTTGATCTGCTGTTTGATATACCGATGGTCCGGGTTGGTTAAACTTTGTTTAAAAGCTAGCTGATTCAAGTCTCCGTAGATGATCAGGTTTAGCCCTTGACTTATATGTGAGTATCTATGTTTTGATATGGCTTCGTCTAGATCAAGTGCCTTGTATGTTTCGGGATCTTCGAGGTCAAAGAATCCATATCCTTTCCACATATCGTTAGCCATGCAGTTAATTACATCCTTTGTATTTGATTGGAATAGGGCAGGAAATATATTATTGTCCTTGTCAGCCCTGCGCTCAGTCAGCCCGTACCAAGTAATGCCATAATCCGTTGCTTCGTGAACAAGTGCATTTGTGATCTGAACTACCGCCCGATTTATATTGGTTTCAATACCATTAATGAACGTTGTATTTACTCCCGGTAACTTCTGACTATTGCTCATGATAACCTCTTATTTACTTCTGCATAAATCGAATCTCTTAGTTTTTCTCTCAACAAATCCAAGCTCTCATCATCCATTCCAAATAAATCTTTATATCTGTTATCTAAGAATATACTATACATCGTATCAGGGCTGCTCAGTTCAATGTAATTCGTTCCGTAAAATATAGCGAATCCCTGATGGTAATTCTTAGTATCTTCAAGGTCAACAAATCCAATTTGTAATCCCTTTCTCCTGCGGCTCTTCTTTGTACTATCTGCATACGTGCCTATCCTTCCCCCTTTAGCGTTCAATCCTTTGAGTTGCTGATTTACATTGAGATCGATAACGAATTTTGCATTGGCACGGATCGAATTGTTGATTATAATGTTCAGATCAGCGCTCAGGCTCTTTATTTGTGAAATACGACGTTCAATATCTTCGATCATATCGAACTCACTTTCATTCCTTTGTTGGGAGTCTTGCGAAAACAAGGGCTGTCAAGTTCTGAGAAGTCAAATTCGATAGCTTTGATCTCCCGGTGTAGTTCTGTTTCCAATCCAAAGAAGTTACTGTCAATGACTCCCTTTAACTCCAACGCCATGTTCTTTTTCAGTGTCTCCGAGATGCGATTCACCCTATTTGAGTACATGATCTGCCTGGCAACATAAACACCCATCTGCTTGATGACGGCCTGTGTAAAGCGTTTTTTCTCTGAAATGATAATATCGGTCATGTCACACATCACCGAGATATTCAGATTCATCCCGAAGTTACCGATCCGAGGGTACTGCGTGTGCTCAATATCCCACATCAGCAGTCCGTTCTGGTCGTCACTTTCTACATAGAACGGTTCTACTCTTGAGAACTTGTTGTAAATATTGTATGCCCATCGATTATACTCATCTTTATTGCAGTCTCCGCACGGGTCTTTAGTGTAATCCCATTGCTTGTCGATAGCTTGACCCGTGATGTCATCCTGAAAGTAGCCTACAAAGTAACACCCTCCGGCATCCACCTGGTCAGTCACTGTGGATTGGTCTATATTACTGTAATACAGCATGATGTCCGTGAGTTCAATCCATTGAAACCCTTTTGCAGTCTTTGTAGTTGACATCGTGATCGTCTCCACTGGGTCGATCTGTGAGCTGTGAAATACGTAAATCTTTAAATCCGTTTGCGGTTGGGTGAATTGTAATCCAATGTAATTCAGCTTCACGGCAACGGCATTAAATTTGCCGGGTGTTACTTTCAACCCCACGAACCTGCTCTCGTTGATGACAGTCTCGGCCATTGACCCGGACCCCTCAAATACCATCACTTGATCGTATAATGATTTGGTTGCATTGTTCAGTTTCTTCATTGTGAGCATCTCTTCCAGAGTCATTAACGCGACCTGCTTATTGGTATCCAACAGAAACTGCTCCAACAAAGTACGCCACCACGTAGGGTTTGAATCGGGTGTCTTACCCGTATTAGCTGCTTGTAATGAGATATAAGCCCTGTCGCTGTATGTTACCTTTGCTCCGAGTCCGTATGTAGTGGCTGCCACGTAAATAGATAACCCCATGTTATCAAAGTCCTCGGCAATGGCATCCATGTTCTCAATCGAAAGGAAAGGTATCTGATCCTGAAAATACAGTCCTGAGTTTGATGTTGTTACTGCGCTCGACAAGGCAGGGAAGTCAGGGTTATAAGGCGAACGCCACCCTACAAGGTTCGCGAACGCTGTCTGTATCTTTATTACATCGTACATCATTGCTTCGTAGGGAGTTGTAAAAAGCGGCCAACTCCCCGAAAGGAGCCAGCCGTTTTCGTTATTAATTAAGTCTTGCTGATACCAGCCTTAAAGATAGTGCCCGGATAGGTTGCCGTGTGCGAGTTGTATGCTCCAATAAAGGAGTAGTCGAAAGAGAAGTTGAAATTCTCAATCATTGATGCTTCGTATCCGTTTCCGGCTTCGGTAGAGTTGTCTCCGCAGGTTGCCTGATATAACAATCCAACTTCGATACCCAACAGGGGAAGGAAGATTGTTGACCATTCTTTGCCTCCGCCTGAAAGCCCCATACGGCTGTCAGGATCGATCCATGTCAGGAATCCAAGAGATCCCTGTGGCATGATGAACGCTGTTGCCATATCCCCGGCTGCTACGGTGCAGTTGTTGGAGTAGTAGAAGTTGTAGCCCATGAACTGATATGCAAAGTTCTCAGCATTGGCGTTCCCTTGATTTGCAAGGTGACGAATTAAAGCATTTAACCTGGGTGAACCTACAACATTGTAAGGCCCATTCAGATTGTTTTGCAACATAATGCTTCCAAGTTCGTTGAAGAATGTTTCACGATCTGCGTATGGTATTCCCATAGTGTCACTGGCAACGGTATAAGGGTTGCCGTCTGCGTTGTTCACGGCCGACTTGTCAGTGTTGAGGTCGGTGTATGCAAGAGCATCCAACTCGTTGAGGAGATGCAACTGCATATCCAACATCTTTTTGTTGAAGTCGTCCTGATACTTAACCACGTTATTTCCGTACTGTGACGGAACCATGTGGAATCCTACCGCTTTCGTAGCCCAAGTCGGGGTGACGTAAGCAGATACGTTAGAGTTTGTCAGCCCAGTGCATGACCGGGTAGTGGTAGTGGTGAAGGTCTTTTTGACGATCACCGGGATCGTTACTGAATGATCTTCTGCCATCTTTGCTTTTTCAAGTTCAACGGCGTTGACCAGGTTCGGAGTGTCTGCGATGTAAGCATCCAGACACCCATATTGAGAGGCGCGATGTTCATATTTGTCCATCTGTTGCGCCGAGTACTGCGCGCGATATTCGTCGAGTACGGTTGCTGCTAAATATGCCATGATTAGTTTTAGTTTATTGCTCCTGTTAATAATTGAGCATCACGGGCTTCTCCTCACCATCGATATGCTATTGAACTGGTAAATCCTTCCCATATTTCGCGTAAGCGTCCTTGTATTCCTTTGATTGAGGTAACATATCAGGGAAGTTCTTACGTAGAAATGTGGTCAGTTTCATTTTAGTATCTACAGTCTGCGGCACTACGACATCGGTCTGCGCTTCATTGGTGCGCCCCTTACCGTTATCCTTCGAGCCTAACCCGGACTGCTGTTTGCCTTTGTCCAAAATTGATCCCAATTTAGCTTCCAACAGTTCACCCGGCGTCATCACTGCCTGATCTTTGTTACGCATTACCATCTTTTCGGAGTCACGAAATACCAACTTCCCCGTATCATCAAAGTCTGCGATCTGTGCCAGTTCCGAGATTGTCTTGTTGATGTACGTATCTCGCACATCGTCAGCAATTATGGCACGGTCCAGGAATTTGAATCCCAACAAAGCATGATTTAACTCAGCTTTGATCCGGGTAGTACGGAATTCAGTGCGTTCCTTTTCAACGCTTGCGTTCCAATCTTCTTTCGCTTTCTTATGCAATGTCTCGACGCGCTTCAGTTCACCTGTCAGCTCATCGATACGAGCTTTTGCAGCCCCATCGGTGTTACCTGACTTAAGTTGTTCTTCGAGTTGCGTCAGTTTGCTTTCGGTCTGCGAAAGTTTATCGGCAGATTCTTTCAGCTTCTTGGCTTCATCCTTGATCCAGTTGTACCCCTTTACTCCTTCGGGCTTCTTTGAACCAGTAACGGACTCCCAATCGGCTTCGTACATTGAATGTAGCTTACCAATGTGTGGTTTGATCTCACGTTCAACTTCGGCCTCCTTGAAGTTAGCCAGGAACTGTTGCTCCTCCGCTGCGGTACGAACCACAAACTCCGCCTCGGTGCTGTTGTTGATTAATTCTATTGCTTGTTCTTTGGTTGTCATAACGTCTCCTGTTATGTGATTAATTTATTACTTGTAAAGTGGATAAAACCACAGTATGCCTTCTGTCACGCTTACGGTTCCGGTTGCATAATGCTGTACCTTACATCTTATGTAAGGCCATGTCATTAGTGCGGTAGGTGTCCATAAGAACGCTCCATCGACCGTTGTCCATGTAACGGCGTGAAGTGTAGTCGGTGCGGCTGCGGTGTAAAGAGTGTACGACCCTGCTGCCTGAACGGTGCCTAATGTATTCCAATGGCTGTAATCGGCCGATCCTTGAAATGTGATCTGGGTAGAGTCCGTCGATCCGGTAAGGTGATCAACGTAGACTTGTATCGCAATATATCCGGGACGGGTAAAGTACTGAGTTATCGGATAATAGTGAATATCAGCATCAACGACCGTATCCGTTCCACTTGCGAAAGTCATTTTTTGTGCCTGCATAGATAAGCCCACCAGCAGGAACAATGCGAAAATTAATAGTAACTTTTTCATTTTGATTTAGATTTAGAATTGCGTTTTGGTTTGGCCCTTGCAGGCTTATTGATTATTCCCTGTGTCTCCTTAACAGGCATTGATTCGGGTGCATCTGTGGGTGTATCAACAGCCTTGACGGGCTGCGTTGGAATAGGCTTTGAAAACGTTGGGTCGTGTAATACTTCCAACTCAGTCCATCCAACTGCTTTTTGTGTCTCCGGTTTGCGATAAGCGGCAAAGTCCCTAACTGACACCTTTACGATGCGCTCGTTTGATTCATACCGTTTCTCCTGCGGAATGTGTATTTGGAAAGTCATTCTGAGGTGATAATTGCCAGCCTCATTCTCCTTGAGGCTGTACGTTGGGTTCTTGTTCCCTTGCATAATCTTGAAATTTTAAATTAATTATTTCTATTTTCTCAGCGTAGTCGTCACTCATAAAATCAACGACGTCGCCAAATTCCATTTCAAACCTTCTTACAAATTTAAGTAAATTGACCTTCATTGTCAAGTCGGCCAGTGAAACACCCTTACCAACCAACACGGCGGCTTCTGTTATACTCATCCCCGGCATTGGATCTAAGTCCTTATAAATCATTGCCCTTTCCCTGTCGCGCTTCTTGTGTTTGAATTTAGTGTCCATGATCTGTTCATCCATCGCATCGAGCAATACCTGATTCACTCCTTTACTCTTTGCATCGGCATAACTTGCGATTAACTCCTGTTCTGTTTGCAGGTAGAAGTCCTCTCCGAACTCAACCATACCGTCAATAAAGAACACCCCGTAACGCAGTCGGGCTAATGTTTCGTTGGTCCATAGCATGATCTCGGCAAAGTTACGCGCTATGTTGATTAGCACTTCTTCGCGGCTCTTGAACGAAGCATCGACCTGCTTTTCATTTACCGCTTCTTTGCGTAACAGATCCCCATCCGATCCTACACAACTGCGATATATGTCATTAGCCAATCGGTCCACCTCTTCGGCACTGTATTGACAAGCCTCCACCTCGGCACCTACCACCTGAATGGGGTTACCCATCAAATCGGGTTCACCTGTGCGTGGCACTGGCACCGTTGAGAACGACCCTGGACCCATAAATCCTTGTCCGGTATGTTTCTTTGTCTGCTCTTGTCCTTCCCACCACGTCGGCTTATCTTCCCTCTCTTTCTCTGATTCGATCTCGTAAGTGATGTAAATGGGATATGGCGCATGGAGGTCAAGGTACTTCTTCGATGTCTTAAAAAACAGTAACCAGTCAAGATCACCCAGTGAGTCCGTTACCGGGCTGCGCTTATTGATATAGTTCTCGTCTTGAAGTTTGTCGCTCCAGAACATACGTGCAGGGCAGTAACCTAAGTCGTGAGGCACTTTGGCAATCAACGCCCCGATCTGCTTTTTGTCATAAGCATACTTTCGCATTTGTTCACTGTCGTAAACGATTAGCTCGTTCACACCATCCTCATTATCATGCTCAAAGATGATGTACTGCATATCGTTACGCCCATCCACTCCCATGTCAAGGATCTCGTGCGGTGAGATGAAGTAGAAGTACGGCTCCGGCCGCAACCCGTTCTGTACGGCAGGCAGGTCAATGATAACCACTGAATCGATAGCTGTTTTCATTGATGACCATGCCTCAACCCTCCACATATGATCGCTCTTGATCTGTTTGAGATAAGCCAGAAAATCGTGCTCGTATTCATCCGAGGCGAAGGTGTACTGCTGAATGAAGTTCTTTGCATACCAGACGCGCTCCAACCCCATAAAGATGTCCTTCATCAACTCGTTAGTACTCAGCGGGAATGTCATCAGGTGCTCAATACGGTTCTTTTTGTCGGCAGGCAGTAACTCCGCAATCCAGCTCATTATTTCAGAGTAGTACCTTGAAGCGTGCTCCCGTCGAAGAACAATATCCGAATGGAAAGCGAGCCGTTGATGATGCAACCTACTTGCTAACAGTTCCCTCGCGTGGCTTGGTTTCTTTAATAGTTGCTTTATTTGGCTTTCGGATAAGTTCATCTTTCGTGTCGTCAAAAATGTATTCGTCACTTTCAATACTCCAAACGTCTTTGATGCCTGGATGTAATTTTTGATAGACAAGTATCCGTTGAATATGGGCCAATGCAAAGGACTGTTTCAGACCGGATGAACTTGTCATTTTAAGTTCCTTTGTCATCTTACCAGTCTGTTAATGGGTCAAAGTTTGCGGTTGGGTCTGTGATTGTAAGGTAATCGCTCCAGTTTTCGGCAAGTTTAAACTCCAATGTATGCTCATCTAAAGCATTAAATCCGCCGATCTTTTTGTCTGATACTCTCAAAGAATTAACAATAAATCCTTTTACGAGCAGTCCATCCAGGCGGTGAACAAACTTTGAATCTTCCTGAACGAAGATAACTTCCAGTGACGGCTCACACATCAGCTCTTTGATAGCTCTGATGATTGAGGCCGAATAGTTACGCATTGTGAAGGTGAAGGAAGTTGGTTCGTTGCCAACGATCTTCGGGATGCCGTTACGGACTTCATTACCACTTCCGATTGCCATCACAGCTCCGGGCTCAACGACGGGGTTGTCAATCAGTGGGGTGATTACTGCGTGGGTGGAGTCAGCAGCGGATAACAGCGTGGTCCAGCTGGCTTCAACAATCAAGGCAGCGACAGTGGCAAAACTGTTTCCCCCTCTCCAGAATACAAGACGTTGGATCTGTCCAACGTTCTCAGGGCAAGTTAAGGCTCCGATGTCTCCTATTGCGGTGGCTACCGGGCAAGTACAAGTTAATGACATACTATTTTTATTTTAGAGTGAATGATTCAATTAATTACTTTAAAACAAAAATAAATATAGATTGAAATTTTGTCAACACATTTTTTTTATTTCATTATCTGTTAACTACTTACAATGATTTAGCCGACTTCTTTTTTCTTTATTTTACAGTTTTATTTTCATCTTCTATTTCTATCTTCATTTTCATTTTCATTTTCATTTTCCATATGTACAACATATGATAAAGATATGATGAACATATCTTATTTATAATGAATTGAATGATGATGGATTAAAGAATAAAGGTGTTTAATATAGGATGGATTGCAAAAAACCGAAACTTAGTAAAGGGGATTAATAAAAAGATTACCAACGTGCATACGATTATCCCGGCCCACCACACCAAAAGAAAAGTAAGGATGAAAGGAAGTGCAATGAATAGTATTACAAATCGCATTAATTCCACTGTTTGATCTTACGTTGTGGCTGTGATACAATAAAGTTCAAATCTTTAAGGCAATCCATCCCGTGATCCCACTCCTTGACCGGCGTATTGATATACTTATTCAACTTCTTGTCGTACATCCACTGGTATTGCCGGAGTTCCTTAATCACGTTTGTCGATGACTTCGTTACCAGTATCTTACGTTGTTGGAGCAACTCGATAGCCTTGTTCACATATCCCGGGAACTTTACCGATCCTGTCACATTTAACCCGGCCGCGGCTAACTCGCTGATTGACTTTGGGTCTTCTGAGTCGGCAACAATAAACTGTCGTGTGATCTGTTTGGCACGAATACGGCCTATCAGTTCGGCGTTACTCAGTCCTGTTTCGTAGATTTCCTCATGCACATAGATTTCGTCCCGAATGAAGGCAACCCGGATTAAGACCGTAGGGGAGTTTGTAAATCCCCAGTCGATAGCAAAGTACTGCTCCGAGGTGAAAGGGAACTGCGAGTCGTCTATTTGCGCCCAGTTGCGATATATCAGGCCTTCTGTTACTCCGATCTGACCTAATCCATACACTCGCCACCAGTTTTCCCAGTATGGCGAGTCTTTTGCCTTCTCTCGTGCTGTCTCAATATCGTACTTAATTGATTCGTTCAGTGATTCGTTGTCAATGTAAGTTAATATCAACGTCTCACTATCCGGATCATTCATCAATTCGGTATGCACCCAGAACTCGCACGTTGGATTAAAGTCAATGAATATGATTTCGTTGGTCCGGATTGCCAGGGCATGATAAGCCTCCCATGATACGTTATTCGCTTCGTTGATGAACATCACATCCCGCCGGGCACCTGTTAGCCTGGTCTCTTGATCGGCAGAGAAGAATTCAATATAACTGTTATTTGAGAATGTGTATTTGAGAAGCGACTTGTTGTAACCATCCACACGGAAGCGGCCGCTGGTCTGCATAATCTTTAGGAAGTCTTTTAAAGCCCCACGGCGAAGATGAGGTATGGTCTCGCTGATTACGCTGATCTCTTTGTTTGGGTACGTTGTAGCGTATGTAATCAACCATATCAGTATAGCTATGGTCTTACCTGCGGAAGTGCCGCCGGGAATGATGCGTTTCTTTTTTGATAGCTCACAAATCTTATGAAGTGCTGTCGTCGGTTGGAACATCCTTCTCCTTGATGTTTTTTGTCATATCGAAAAAAGGCTGCTCGGTAACGGTGAGATCAACCAACTGATTTACCTTTCCGTAGATGCGCTCGAGTAACATTTCAGCAGCTTTCATATTACCTTTGTTGGCAAACTTATTGATTGCCTTGATTAATGTAATCGGGTCAACCTGATCTAGTGCAACATCGATAGGAACTTTCTGCTTTCCCTTTGTTGACCGACGTGGATCGTATCCTTTTTTAAATTGAGTTTCTTTCGGTGGTTTCTTGTATGCCATTTCCCAGTATATTACCAGTAAATAAGTGTAAGGTTTCTTTACACATTAGTTGTAACGTTTCTTTACACTTACGGGTCTATCTTTGTTTTCAAGTGATTTATATACAACTCTGTCGAATGTTTGTAATAAGTATCAAATTCAGTGAACCCTTTATTATCCTGTTTCCAAAGCAGGAATAATACCGCCCGGATTCGTTGTGATTGTGTTTTACCTGTTTCCTCAAAGCCAGATTCGAGCTGATCCAGCGTGTCCTTTTCCTCTGAGCGGAATTCATCAACTTTGATTGCGGTGAAAATAAACTTATTCAAAGCGGCTGCAAGTTCCTTTACTTGATCGGGTAATAATTCATTCGATCCAAGTGTAATTTTCCACGTACCATCCTTTCGACTGGTCAGGTTTTCAAGTACGGTTGGTATTATCAGCATAGTACAAAGATAATTAAAAATCAGTCATTTGTCAATTTACAATACATTATCTGTATTTTGGCCTGGATAGGGTATATCTCGTAAGACTTCGTTGCACTAACGAACCCAACTGAAGGTACATTGCAGTTTGGCCTACCTTCCATCCTTTTATAGCAAGGTAATTCAGGCAGTCAACCTGGGAGCCGAAAATCAAGTCCTTTTCTTTGTCGTCTTTTAATGGGTTTTCTGGTGAGAATTGAAACGGACCACCAAAGTCTAAAAATACATTTACATCACCCACCTTACCAATATCTGAAAGGTTTTTTGTTATCGCTACTACTTCGCAATATTCGTAAGTAGTTGTGTCGGGTGTTTGTGCCATAGCTACTAATCCAGCCAGCATAAAAGCAATAATCATAATTCTGTTTTTCATTTTATCTCGATTTACTGTAACTCTGCATTTGTTCAAAGTGTTTCAATAGGTTGTAATCTGCATACTTGTTTTCGAGGTTTGAGAATGAGGGTCGCTGGTCTGCTATCATTGGCGAGATCAGGTAGCACGAATGATTGGGTTGTAGGTATTCAGCATACAGTCGATCTATTACGGCGGTCTTATTGAGATAAGATCGTAACAATGTTAACACCGCCGGGATCACTCTTGCGTTATACACAACGGCGTGACAACAATACCCATATGTCAGGCGATACCAGTTCGGGTAACGTAGTTTGAGGCGTTGCTTTGTCAAAGCTCCGAGGTACAACATATCCCAATCTTCCCAGCATATTTGTTCCATTGCGATTCTCAATGAGGGGAGCGGATTGTTAACCCATTTTATGTCATCTTCGAGGATCAGTACCGTTTCATATTGATCGATACTGCTTAGGATGTTGTAAACGGTAGCGGTGAGTCCGATGGTTCCTTTCTTAATCCCTTCCACTACCTCAACGCGGTTCTGAATGCCAACCTTTGCGCATTCGGCCAGCGACTCCATTAGGCGGTCGGTGCGTTCGGGGAGATTGATTAAAAAGATCCGGTCAAAGTGGTCAAAGGGGTTTTTCATAAATGCTCCATTATCCAAAACTTAATCCTCATTCTCAGGTTGACTTTAGCAAACGGGATACGGAATGTGACTTTTGCCGTTTGTTCAATCCAGTAATTATCGTACCAATGTATTCCAGCTTCCAGACCTTTAACTTTTGTCGCTGTCGGAGTTTTTTCCAGCACGACCCACTCGTCCAGAAAACGCTTTCCTCCAGGCATTGATAACTGTACGATATAACGAATGTTTGGCAGGAGCGTTTCTTCTGATGATGTCTTTAAATCTTTCATTTGCTTCTATTAAGGTTAATTTATCGTAATCAATGACAAGTTGTGTCAGTTCTGAATGTATTGCACTTGCTGTTTTAAATTTCGGCTCTAACTTACCTTCCCTCCCGACCAGATCAAAGATGTCGAGCGTTCGCTTACTGGCTTCAAGTGTAGGCATTAAAACCTCTTTGTAGAAATATTTACGTTGATCAATCATTGTTAATTCCTTTAAGATTATGTTTAAATATATTTTGCCTGCATACATTCCACTGCCTATCATTTGTTTAGTTTTTTAATTTCCCTATTGTATTTTTCCAGATTCTCATTTCATCTGAATCACTTATTAACGCTCCCATTATCCAAACGTTATAAGCCATTTTAAGACCACAGCGTAGGTGCGCCTTTTTCCATCTGACTTTTAGCAAATCCAAACTCTTGAATATCCTTTTTTATTTGTTTTTCTTCTTCAATCCATTGGTTTGCTTTAGTCCAAAAATCTTTCTTAATCTCAAATCCAAACCCTTTTCTATTCAATCTTTCAGCGGCGACAATTGTGCTTCCACTTCCTGCACAAGGGTCAATTACTACATCTCCTTCATCTGTAAATATTTCAATTAATCTTTTAAGTAATTCAATAGGTTTTTGGGTTGGGTGTATCTTTTTGTTTTCTTCATCTCTCAGCCAATCCATACAATTAAAAATCATTTTTCCATTATTTCTGAATTTTGGCAATCTATCACGGTACAAAATCAAACCATATTCGCAATTTCCCACAACTTTCATATTTGCTTTTAACACTTGAGCAGAAAAGTTTTTACGAAAAACTAAGTTTATATAATTATTCAATCCGTATCTTTTAGCAAGTTCAATCAAATACATTTGTTGGTCAAACGCACAAAAGATAATCATACAAGGTGCATCACCTTTTTGCCTTGCTTCTCCTTCAACTTTTTTAGGTTTGCTTTCATGTTTTAGCATAGTTGAGCAAAAGTGCATAAACTCAGCAGTGCGAAAATCCTCATCGGTATCAAAAAAACTTTTACCAGCCAAAGCACTTTCTCCATTGCTATTGTCTCCGTCTTTATACCAAGCTGGATTTGAAGCATAGGCATTATTTCCTAAGTTATAAGGAATATCAGCTATAATCAATTGTGCTTTTGGAATTGTATAGCGTTTGTAGTTTTGAAAATGGTCTCTGTAAATCATATTTTTTTTATTTTGTTGTTAGTTAAAATTTATCCGCCTAAAAAAACGGCTTATAACAGCACCTAACCAAAATTGGCGGTGTAGTGCTGAAATGAACTATTGTGCTTCGATTAAACATTTATTTAAGTTTGAAATTTTGTGCTTCGTAATCGCCAACTTCGGTTAGCTGCATCACGATAACGATGAATATTTTAACCCCAACGGCAACGAAGTGCAGTTCCATTACTTGAAGTTGAATGAATCGTCGAAGTTTACTTTATGTACTGCCTTCGCCCGGCTACGTTCGATCATCTGAGTGGCGAATAACTCCAGGTGTTTAACCAGGTCGATAGTTTCGCATTCTTCCGACTCGTCTTCCGGTACGATGTGAGTACGGGCGTACTTGACTGCCTCTTGATGAATGTCAAATTGTTTCATAGTTTTGTTTGTTTAAAAACCAGCCGTTCAGGGTCGCCAATGGGTAACACGCTGGAATACCTCTACCTGATTAACACCCGTTAGGCTATCACTGCTAACGGTGCGGGTGATACTGTATGAGCTGGTTATTTTCATCTATTTATTCCTTTTGGTTAGTTAGAAAATAGAATACTTGGTGGTATGTTGCATGCTGTGGATTATCGCCGAACCATTCTTTAAATTGTTCTTTCAGCTTAGTCCAGTCAGGGGGTTTCATCCTTTCAAGGACTTCGGCTTCAGCCTCTTCAATTGCATCTGGTTTCTTCCAGAGATAATTAGATATCTGGTTGGCAAGTTCTTCCAGCAACTCCTCATTTGACATCTCTTTCAGTGATTTCATGGCTTCTCAAGTTTAAACGCTACTGCATCACATTTGTAATTGTATGTGAATCCGTGACGTGAACCACACTCAGGACATATTACTTTCGTATAACCAGATTTATTCTTGTTGCAGAGATTCAATAGTTTGTCATCTTTGTCTGATCCTTTCCATCCGCAATAAGGGCAATTATACTCTATGTTGGCAAATGAGAGATGTACATTAATTGGTTCAGGTGTCATGGCTTCTCCTTTTCTTCTATTTCGTGAATGTTACCAATTATTTCAATAGTATTTCCAATACTTCCCTGAGCACTTTTATTATCTGATTCGAGATAAAATCCGCATCCTTTTTGGTAAGTATCATATCGGCCAAACTTATATTCGCCAAACATTACCACTCCAACACATTCTGGGTTTGGATATGTCAGAATATCCCCCTCATAAATCTCTTTGCCGTTTTTGTCAAGTAATCCAGCGAATTGCATAAGTTCAGCGCCCCTATTCTCCCATGATCGTATAAGACTTTCCATACTTCCTTTTAAATGATCCACTACTTCCCATCCCCATTCGTTGAAGATGATGCTGGTGTCATTTCTTTTATCTGCGATGTAGATCATCCGTTCTCCATCCCATGCTCTAAATTTGTTTGTTTTCATTTCGCTGGTTTTAGTGCTTCAATAGCTTTAATTACCCATGGAAGTCTTGGAATATTTGTATCTCCCAATCCGGTTTGCAATCCGACATCTTCCATCATTTTTCGGGTTGATTCTTCTACCATTACGGCATCTTCAAGTGCCTCCCGAAGTCGCTTATTCTCATCTGCCATTGACAGGAGAGATTTTATATCGTTGGGAGTAAGGATAACAACTGTTTCTTTATCATCCTTTATTCCATGATGATCACAGAATGCCGTTTTATCTTTTAACTTCTCAATCAGTGTTTCCATTGTCTTTGGTTTTATAGTTTATACCATTTTGCAAATTTAGATTGAGGAAATAATTTACATACCTCATCTGCTAATTGCTCCACAGTCTCCATAAAAGAATACGATCCTCCTCTCGCAATCCAATCTTTTTCTAATAATGGATTGTTTCGTAATAACATATTCTCGGTTGTTTCGCACATTACAGTTTGTTCAGATTGTTCATCTTTCCATAATCGAGGATAGTCATTATTCTGAATACTCCATATAAATCCACCATCAAATCTCCATTCAAGTCTACATGGAATTTCTGACTCATAGATGCTTTCTAATATAGCAGGTATTTGATATTGTATTAATTTACTCATTTCTCTTTCTTTTTCCATTCTTTGCAGAGGGTTGAATCGTAAATAAATTCGTCAAAAGTGTCTGATATTGGATTTCCACATACACCTCTACCCTCATTCGCCCATCCACAATTCCCACAATTCTTGTACTCAAGCGGGTTGTTCATCTTATTCAGGAGTTCGGCTTTTATGGCTTTGGTATCACCACTTAATTCACCGTTTGTATGCATATCATATTTCATTCTAAAATGATATAGCAACTCCTCATTTGACATCTTTTCAAGTTTCATTGTGGTCTCCTTTTTTAAAGTTCATCATTGTGTTTATAAGCTAAAATACGCAGTTCTTCAGCTTTTTGATCGAATGAGCCTATGTGATATACAGATGGTCGTCCATTTGCATTTGCGGTTTGATTTTCAGCTTTCATTCCTTCGATCTCTGCTTGTACGGCTAACACTAATGCAAGCCTTTTTACATCGTATTCGTTCATTTGGTATCTCCTTTCTTAATTATTACTTTTTTACCATATCCATAAACTTGATTAGTATGGTGTTTACAGCATCCTGACTTTCCGTTACGTGGTTCGTATTCGTTGCATTCCCTGCCACAATCAGCCATACCTCTTTCAGCACAAAAAGAATGCTCTTTGCACCAGAAGAAATCAGACATTCCTTCACGCTCTGCCTCATAAACTTCCAATCCTGTCAAATCATCTATATCCATTTCTTCAAGAAAATGCTGTTTTGGATAACAAAATTCATCATCATCCAATCCGAAGTATAGTTTTGTTTTCATATCTCTCCTTTCAGTTTGTTATCTTCGTTAAAAACTCATTCCAACTGGCTTCAACTGCTGACTTAGCTTGTTCGATTGTTTCATATAAAGATACTTTTCCTTTATATGATTTAATGCCAATAGTCAATGACGGGATATTTAGGTAGTACATTACTTTATCCTCAATAGTTAGAACCTCGTCATATCCGCCAATACACTCACCTTTATAAAAGGCATCTTCTTCCTTCCACTCAATCTCTTTAAATCTCGGAGTGCTGGCAAAGATTGCTCCTTCGATGAATGTGTCATGGTCATTTGTTCCAATTCCTTTTAGAAAGTCAAATGCGTGTCTTTTAAACGCTTCCTCCCTGATAGCTTTCGGGGTGAGGGGCTGGAGTTTGGATTGTGCGTATTCTTCCATTAATTCTACTGCATGGATTGGAGTTATTAACTCCCCGTGATTTGTTGATGTATCTGGGTCTTTCCCTCCATTCCTTTGTGTAAAAAATTCTTTTGCGCTCATTTCGGTTCCTTTTAATTATCAAATATAATAAATATATTGAATAAACAATGTTAAAAAATGTTAAAAATTCATTTGATCAGGTGAAAAATCCAACTCATTCAGTATCCTATTCAGTCGTTTTTGATACGCCCTGTCGGTCTGGTACATCGCCTTAACCTGCCGGATGCAATATAACACCGTTGCATGATCAAAGTTGCCAATCATTATTCCGATCTCGTTCAGTGTCATCCCGCCATTCATGTATAACATTGTTGCCCAGACCTGCCTGGGCTCGACCAGTTTCCTTAACCTGCATTTTGTCCTGAGTTTATTGATCGGTATTTTGTATTCCAATTCAATGGCCGCCTCAATAGCTTCATCACTTAACAATAAGGAGTTAAAAGACCGCTTATTTCGATAATGATACACCCGTTGGATGAATGATTTGATCTGAAGGTATAACCGTCGGTCTGAGTATTCGTTATTGGTGCTCATGACTTCGTTGATCTCTTTCATGTCTTCACTGTTTTACGTTTCATCCTGTCGTGAGGGACAAACAGATACCCAGGAGCCAAACGCTTTTTAATCCTGTCAGTCATTCGTGCGCTGTTTTTGTGTCGGTCCCAGACAGCAACCTTCATCAGCTTTCGATCTGTCGCTCGTTCTATAATGTCGAAGCCCCGAAGCTTCATCGTAAATTCACAGTATGGTGAGAATGAGATCCCACCGATCGCCTGTTTTGATAGTTGTGGTTTCTTTTTTGGCATGGCTATTTGGTTTCTGTTCTTATTTGAGTGACGTGTTTCAATCCCATATAAGCCCTTATAATGTCTTCGATAGATTCTTCTGAGATGAAAATATTTATCTCTCTCAATCCTCGAAAATGATTTACAACACACGGGTTATCGTCTTTTAAATCTTTGATACATATAACATAAGTACCTTTTTGCGTTCCACTTTTAATAACGGCAACCCGTTTGTTTTTTCTTTTTATTTCAACGGCGTCTTTATAAGAGCGTAATTCGTGGTCTTTCATCATTCAATCCTCCAAACTCTAATGTTATTATCTCGTGTTTTTCTTACTGCAAATTTTATTTGTGGCTTTTGGAGATAACCCCATCCACGTACGGAGTTTGATATTTTTGTCATTGCTTCTCTCGAATAAGGCAACGGATATAGGAACGAATCGCCAACCTCCATTTCTCGCAATGGGTATTTATTACAAGTCATTTTTACGGGCAATGGCACGTCCTTGTCTATTTTTATTCTTTCGTATTTCATTTCGCTTTTTCGTTTTTAATTCGTGTTAACACTTTTTGATATGCACTGATTTGCCCCAGTGCTTTATCTTGCTCTCTGAGTTGGTCAATCGTTATCGAATAACCCTTTTTTGATGAACGCAACACGCGCCGGGTCGAAGCAATTTCCAGTTTGCAGAATTTTTCAAGGTCGGTCATCTTAAAATAATTTAGGCTGTGAGTTGAATAGATTAATTCTTTTATTTGTAATATCTATATACTCCTTTTCCAATTCAAACCCTATATAGTTTTTTTTGGCTTCAAGACAAGCAATAGCAGTTGTACCGCTTCCCATAAACGGGTCAAGAACAATATCGGTTTCTTTTACACTTACACGATCTAATACTTTCCTCCATAATGTTATAGGCTTTGGGCAAGGGTGTCCATTTTTTTCAGAACTTTCTATGTGTCTAATGCTATCCGCCCTACTGCCTAAACAATTTTCAAGATATGGGTCTTTCCCATAAACTAATATTGGATTCCAAGTTGTAAATCCCCATTCATTCATACCATTACCACTTGGCACATACCAACAAAGAACCCAAGTTGGGCGAGGGTAAGTAAACATATTTCTTGTTCCTGTTGCGATAACAACTCTTTTGCAAACTCTCAATAATTCTGGCATAAGTTCGGAAACGAGTTTCTCTAAATTCTCTTGTGTGTCATCCCAGCTTTTATATTTATAGCCAACCCCATAAGGAAAATCAGTTAGGCATAGATCAATAGATTTATCATCGAAATTCTTTATTAATTCTCTGGCATCTCCTTGATATATTTTGTTTAGGTCTTTCATTAGCGTAAATATTTGGTAACGATGTCGATGAACTCATCAAGTGAATAACAAACATGGGTCATATAACCTACTTTTTCAAGGGTCAGAAGCATCTCCGTTTGATGCGGTGTTAGCCTGCCCTTCGGAGCCTTCATCTCGATCCATAATCCTGCAAATCCTTTCTTTGGCACGGCAAGCAGAAGATCGGGACATCCACGCACGATACCTTGTTTTAAAAGATTACCGGCCTCGCGTTTATTCCGATATCCCCCATTTGGCACGCTAATGAGTAAATTTTGGTAATCAGGATAACTATACCGAAACCATTTTACTGCAGCTTCCTGCATATTTGCTTCAAGATGTTTCATATTGAGTATATAAATTTATATCCTTTGTATATAGTCCCATATTTTAATGATCTGTAAACTTTAGGTAAATTAAACCCATCCTTTTTTGCATCATTAATTGGATTATATAGTTTAATAAACTGATCACCCTTAAAACACAATGCCTTTTTAGCATAAAAATGATCCTTACCGCTTATCCTTTTGGCATTTTTAAGATTTTTCCAAGGATCTGTTAATCCTAATTTAACAGCGTGTAGTTTATTCTCAGATGAAGTTGCCCATTCTAAATTTTCAAGCCTATTGTCATTTTTAATTCCATTCAGATGATTACATTCTCTTTTCCATGTAGATTCATTTGTAAATGCCATTAACACAAGACGATGTATCTTAGCAGTTTTTATTTTCCTATTAACTGATAATGCACATATTTTATATCCATCAATATCACTACCCGGTTTTAATAAATACTCCTTGTAAAAATGCTTCCGCCCATCTTTGTAAATAATTTTACGATCAAGACTTTTTAATCTTCCTTTATTTGAGATTTGATAAAAACCCTCATAATCTTTGATATCTTTCCAAATTTCTTCCATAGAAAAACCCCTGTCAATCGCAAAGGCTATCCGATCACTGCGGTATGCAGTTAGAGGCAATGCAACTGAACAGGGGATTTGTGTTTTCATGTGAATCGAATAGCAATGTAAAGATACAACAAATTTTCCAAAAACAATACTTTTTTTTAAAAAGGTAACGCATCTGGGTCTTCATCATTCTGCACCGCTTCTGCTTTCGGCTTTAGATACCTTGCCCCTCCGATGATAGGCATATCCGTGCCTCTATCGGCTTGTTGTTTAACCAAGTAGTTATCATACTTCGAGTTGGGAGTAGGGATTAATACTAAATCCAGGTACAAGGATTCCTTTCCTTGAAACAATCTCTCTTTGTCGATCTTCTTGACATCTAATTTTACTACGATTATCTGGCTCATTTCGTTTCTGTGTTAGTGATTGAATACTGTGCAAAGCGTTTGCGCCCGTTATCGATGATCGTGGTCTTGATCCCGGTCACGGGGTTTCCGTCTTTGCCGTTTCTCAGGTCAAAGATTCGAGCCGACAAACGATCAACGCCGTAAAGTTGTGACGCTTGCCGATGGGTCAGGCTGTTTCCGTTTGACAAATGCCGGAGAACGGTGCGGTTCTGTGATGTTGTTTCCATTTCTAAAATATTGAGGTTTGTATGTTATTTACTTTGTTTTCGTTAAAAAGATCGGCTTGTTTCACATGGTTGTTAATTCGCTGAAGTGCTGCCTTGTAATAATCCTCATCCAGCTCAAACGCTATCCAGTCGAATTCACCATCAATACAGGCAATTACCGATGAACAACTCCCGGCATGGGTGTCAAGTATTTTATCTCCCGGCTTTGCGTAGTTTTGGAGAAGCCATTTGTAGAGTTTTATAGGCTTTTGGGTTGGGTGGATTCTGTTGAATGTTTCGGAACGCCCATGATATTGTCTTAATACCCTATCAAAACTTGTCCAAGCAAGTTCGCCATCCGCAAAATCACCGCCCATATTTTTTTGCCAATATATCCAGGCTCTATTTACTGGAAGTTTGTCTGTAAAATAAGCCCCACCAAAGACGATTTGATTTATTGAAACTCGTATTATTTCATCAAAATATTTTTTTGTTGGAGGGTTACTATCCCATGTTTTTGCGATTCCATTTGTTCTTTTACTTTTCCTTGTTCTACACTTACCGCCATCCTCCCCTATCCCATACGGCGGATCACAAATGCAAAGATCGAAGTATTTATCTGGAAAATCCCGCATACCGATCATGCAATCAATGTTATATAATTTGTTCAGCTCAAGCATTGTTATTTATTTTCAAACATTCGTTCGTCTGGTGGTTTATTTGATTTGCTTAACATTTTACTGGTCATTTCCAGTACCCTTGAATCCCGGTTCGGTGTTCCGGCGGTTTCTTTATTTTGGCGGTATTGTCGATCAACTTCATCAATTCGTTGATCCAAATACTTATCGATCCACTCGCTCCATGTGTCAAGGTCGAACTTATTGTATGTCTTTCCAAACTCCCCAAAAACGCCTTTTTTTATGATAACACATGAATCTTCGATTGACATTTCTGGGTAATCGAGTAGGTTCTTCGCCATTACGGCAGTTATAAACGGCGTCAACTTCACTGGTAGATTGTAAGACGAATTGATCAGGCGGTTAATAATTGATGAAACAATAGCTACAATTGTTCCCGGCTCCACATTATCTTTATTTATAAGCTGGTTGAATGACCTGCCATCACGAACCGCCGAAGCGATTGTAACATCTGAAACAAATTGAAACAACTCGATGTCACTTTTTGTTAAATATTGTGTAATCGATATCAGAAAATTGTTGCGCGGTGTTAAACTGTTGGGCTTTTCCATTTGAAAGAATTGTATTGATTTCATTAAACTGGCTTAATATAATTGAGGGTGACATCTTTTTAAACAACCAATTCTCTTGTATGCTTAAACAGGCTTTAAAAAATCCTTCAAAGTATTGTATGGTTTCCTCTGTTGTTTGATTTGGATTTCTACGTTTTGCTTCATTCAAAATATCTCCTAATGCCGCTCTCTCCTTGCCCTTATTTGTAACCACATACTCAATACCTCTGGACTTCATATATTGTTGTTTCCATACATCAAGCAACTGATCAATAAAATCTGTTTTCACTTTCGGTTTTCTCTTTTCATCTTTAGTTACAGTTTCATTTTCAGTTACAGTTTCCATATCTTTATCATGTGATAAAGATATGTTATCCGGTTTCTTTAATCTGTTTTGCCTTCTTGATTCAGAATAGTTTTTACGACGTTCAACTTCATCGATCAATCGTTGGTTGAAAAACAACCCGTCTGCGTTCTTTTTAAACTTCGGGAATATGTCAGGATCATAACCTCCGCAAATTTTATTCATAACCTCCTCTGTTAGATACCCTCCTTTTTGATGCTGAAGACAAAGCAACCGAATATATTGGCCGACTTGTTCGTCTGACATCATCATCGTACCGACAAGGAAGTCTTGCGTGTAAAAAAGTATGGCCGGATCTTTACTCATTGGATATTGGATTATATTTATAATTTCTCTGATCATATTTACTTAATTCTCCTATCATCTCACTACCTATGTTAAAAAGTAATACCATATCAGAGAGATACCATGCTATTAGATTACTATTAGGTTTGAATGAATTTTCCAGATTTTTTAATTCAGCGTAATGTACATTACCATTCTTGTCATCAACAAATATTATATAAAAAGGGATATTTGTTTTATTTACAAATCTCATATATTCATTATATTGTTTAATATTTATTCCCTGTGCTTCCCAATTGTTCAATCTTGCTTTTGTTTTAACATCAATAGCAATTACCTTTTCTTTATTCTTAGTTGCAAGTATATCAAAATAATGAGCCTTATCTTTTGTGAATGGTGTATAAACAATCCACCCACGGGATTCAAGATAATTCATAATTATCTTTTCGCCCAATTCTCCCTTTTTTAAAGCTGTTTCAAAATACATCATTTTCATCTCCGTAATTATCCCATCCGTTTCTCTTTTCCCTGCTGAAATATTCTAATTTATTACCAATACATAAATTATCAACCATATTAAAAAAGGCATCGGGTTTCCTTGAATGCTCCCTCCTTGTCTCATTAATTATATCCCGATAATAAGTGTTATTCCAAAACACGTCCCCTTTAATTGCGAACAAACAAAACTCACACTGCATTCTAAACCAACTACCCATACCCATGTTCTCTTTATTCCAAACTAACGTAGCTTTATATTCAAATCCCCAGGTATTCAATATGTCGAAGGCATCTGGTAAAAATTTATGAGTAGTCCAAAAAAATACTATTGAACTCTCTTTTAATGGAAGATTGATAGCCTTTATTTCATCGATACTCATTTCAGGATACGGATTAGCCACCCTACTATTTTGTGGGTCATACTCCCTACCATATGGCCATGGTGGATCTATGGAAATTATATCGTATAGTCCATTTGGTGGCCTAATTCCCTTCCTTATTTCCTCTTTCTGTATTTCTATTTTACATTCTCTTTCATTTATTTTTGCCATTTTTAGCATCCCGGCAGTAGTAAGTTCACCAACTGCCCTATCGACCGCATCCTTCTTATCAATGATAGCCTGCTCAAATATCTCATCAGGAATTGAAGCGATTGTTTTATAGATACTGCTCTCCTTCCGGGTGATACCGATTGAAGAGAGGGTCTTAGGGGTGCTATTGTTCCCTTGTGGTACAATAGTAAAATCAGGGTTTCCGCTTACAGCTATCTCTTTATCCTCTTGCCCTTTCTTTATCAACTGGCCTAAAATCCGTTGTGTTCTTAGCTTCTGTTCGGCTACCATATTTTGCAATTCAGCATCCTTCTTCTCTGCCTTTACCCACACTTCTAGGGCTTTTACTTTATTTAGATACTCTATACCTGTTTCCACATCTTTGATCTGCTGAAGCTGGTATTTTGCGTTATCCCTTAATACTAGTGATTGTTCCTCGTTCTGCATATTTATAAATTAAAACCCCGCCCGTAGGTTTGTTCTCTGGTAGCACATGGGAACCAGCCCGATAACTTTCATTGTCGGGAACCGTAGGCAGGGATGTTTTTAAATTGTGAATCATGTGCATTTGTTTAGAACAATACAAAGGTAAGCATAATTTCCCTGAATTATCCTAACAGATTTCAACAAAGTTATTAACATTATTCTATATCCCTAGAGGTAACTGTTGATTTAGTATGTCTGCCTTTTCGATATTTGCGATTAAATATTGATTCAGCAAGCAAGTAATTACCCCATGAAACAACATCAAATTTTTCTTTATATCCAAATTTAAACCGATCCTTTTCTTTTCCTTGAAGCGATTTTAGATATTTCATAAAATCCTGATATGCAACATGAGTAGCATTATTACTATTCCCAGACATATTAATAACTTTTTCTTTTATCAATCCGTGCAGCTTCGGCCTGTTCATCATATGCTAAATGGCAAATATCCCGAAAAGGAATCCATGATGGGAAATTGAAAGAAGGGTCTTTCCGTATCAGCCAATTCCTTTTATTCTCATCCACATACCGCACATGGCAGAATTTTTCTGACTTTTCGAGTATCTCGACGTAGATCCGTGCCTCATCTGAATAAGCCCAGACCCAGGTTTTAGCATATTGTCCGATCTCAAACGTGTTTTTCCGCTTAAAGATGTCTTTCAGTTTCATGGTCTTTCCTGCTTTATAAAATTAATCTCGATGTTTTTCTCTTTGTGCAATCGCATGATCCGGCGCCTCATCTTTTCCTCATCGTAACGCCTCACGTACTTCTGAACCACTACGCAGCCGGATTTACCTTCTTTGAGCGGCCCCCGGCTTACAGGGTGAACTTGCTGGTATGTATAGCCAAATATATAGATTTTATGCATAGTATCGGGTTTGAGTTTTAACGGCTGTGCAAAGGCAACAAAATGGAATAATATGAAGGTCTGGGCGGTCATAGTTT
>Ga0265593_1000223_pt1 | contig 36212 bp, 38 predicted proteins | sample saktaG_8_FD_190136 | JGI IMG/M metagenome (GOLD analysis project Ga0265593, IMG submission 190136) | Saline water microbial communities from Sakinaw Lake, British Columbia, Canada - sak_2011_5_24_36m | ecosystem: Environmental > Aquatic > Non-marine Saline and Alkaline > Saline ... | reverse complement strand
CAGTGAAACGAATTATTATATAAATATTATAATAGTAAATATTAAATCAACAAGAGATCGTATACATGGGGCTTCCATCGATATTTTTATAATTTCTCGCCCAGTGTGGCAATATGATTTTAGTATGATAAATCCTCATAATCTTCTTTGCTAATCTCTTCAAACCATTCATTTTCTACAGGATATTTTGAAATAATGCGTATGCCTTCAGCGCGAGCATTTTGACTTTCGTGGAGTATATTTGTACACTCTTTATCAGAGTAGCGCTCAAAGCTATAAAGTTTTTCTGCTATCTCAATAGGCTTCATGTTCGTCGTAAATCTATTCATCACAAATCTCAACTTACGCTTTAGTGCATCTCTGAAATTGACTGCAATACAATCACCTATTTGGATACGATTACGTTGCTCGCCACTGTCACGTATGCGATAGAGTGCATCATTGTCCATATGCTGTCTGCATCGCTTATAAACTTTTGGTTCCAATACTTGTCGTACTTGGATGGCATCTGTATATTTAAAATACGTTACGATTCCTTTTGCATTTTCCAATGTAAATACTTGGATTGGCTTAAAATTAAGTGCATTATTTGCTTTATGGATAATCTTCTCGTCATCACTCTCGATAATCCTTTTTTCCAAAGCTCTTCGTAAGTGGTGGACATCTGCATAATCTTCACAATCAAGGTCTAGCTTAATTTTCTTGAACCCAATATCATCAATCTCTTCGCTGCTATTGTTGTCATAGCTAATAGTAGTGCCAAACATAATCTGATTCATCGATTCTGCCATGCCATATCCTGCTTCATCGATTACAGTATAAAGCTCATAAGACTTCATCATCTCTTCGAAGTATAATGCCACTCCCGCTATTTTCCATTTGTTTTGAGTTAGTTTCGCATAGGCAATAAATCTGTTCAGCATAAGCACCTTGTTCATTGCAAGCTCGTCATCGCTGTTTACGTATCCATCTACTCTTTTTTCAAGGTCGCTAATAGATGGATATCGCAGGTCGTATTGCCCAAAATGAGTGCTTGCGCTTACAACAAATATCTCTGGCTGATTGCTTCTTGGACGTGCAACATACTGTAAGATTCCAATGGCTCCAACAGCATTGTGGACGTTATGGACAATTACTCTGTCTATATGAGCACATATGCTGTATCCATACTGCAGTAGCGACGTTGAGAGAATAAGATCGGTATTGGTAAATATTTCTTCTTCAGGTCTTTGTCCGTCGTTAGCTGAAATCATCGCAATTCGTATATTTGGATATATTGACTTGTAGTATTCTTTGACCTGTATCATCTTGGACTTGGAGTTAACAAAGAAGAGTGTCTTAATTTCTGGTGTTATTTTTGGAATATGAGTAACGAAATTGATATGCAGCTCTCGGCTTGTGTGAATATAGCACATAACATCAAAACCGAGACTACGAGATTTTTTTTTACATATACCTCGATGGTAGAGATCAAGTACTTCAGGGCGTAACGTAGCAGATACGAGCTTGAGCTCTCTATACTCTATTTCGCGTAAAAGAAGTTTGCGCACAAGCTCTACATAATGGTCTTCAATACTGAGTAAAAGTAAATGCGCTTCATCTAAAATTATATTAAACGACGAAATATCTTCATATTTTGTATGCCCTAAAAATTTATCATAGGTCATATAGTCGCATTTCGACGTACTCATATCCTTCCAATCGCTTTTAAAGCCTTCTTTTTTATATTTATTTGCCATCAAACCATTATATTGCTGCACAAGAGCGTTAGTTGGAAACAACATAATAGTATTTGCTGAATTCCTATAAAAGTGGCTTTTCCCTGAACCTGTAGGACTGATTTCAACCGTTGTTATTTGCTCACCTGTAATAGGTCGTAATTTTTCATTATACTGAGTATCGTAGGTTACAGTTGTGATTTCTAGCATTCATACGGCAGATCATTTTATTTAAGCGAGATGAGAAGAAATGTCCAGTTTCTGCCACCATTAAAAACACTTAAATCGCAGCAACGGCAAGGTACTGGACGAACCCATGATTACTGCTATTTAAATGTTCATCAACATTATACTGCAAAAGTAACGGTCGGAGCTATTGCTTAGTTGTCACACTAGTGGTTCTAAAAAATTATATATTATTGTTAGATATTCTCATTTAATAGACAATTTTATTAATAGCTTCATGCATCGCTCTAAGATTGGTCTTTTCCCGTGCATATACCCTGTTTAAGGTGTCTGTAGCACTATGACCTAAAATATTCTGTATTAAACTATCAACTATCCCTTCGTGCTGTAGCTTCGTTGCTACGGTGTGCCTCCAGCTATGCAAAGTGTTCTTACTGCTTGCAGTTACTTGCGGCTTTAGTCTTTGATTAAATAGTTTCCCTAGTGCTGCGTAGCTGACTTTTGCTTTTGCTTGCGTGAATGTATTGTTATCTAGTTCTAAAGCAATTAATCTCGCATGCAGTGGTATTTTTCTTTTGGCATAAGTATTTTTACCATCAGTTATCTCAAAATATTTAATCCCATTTTCCTCTTTGATAGTGCTGTTGTAGGGTTCTTCTCTCCTCATACCAGTAAAAGGATAGATGTAGAGCAAGAGTCTTGCGTGTGCCTCCTGAGCATCAAAAAGCAAGAATAGAGCATTTGCTTCCGCATCAGAGAATGGATCCTTCTTATCGCTATCAACTGTTATATTAAGGTCGCCAGAAGGGTCAAAATCAATAATTCTGTTCTGATAGCAAAAGGTAAAAAATTTCTTAATATGCTTGATATAGTCTTTTGCTCTGCTGTCGGTGATTTTATCATCATCAGGAATATTCGTTAGCTTTAGCACATCTGCAAAGCTCACATCTCTGTACTTTATATTGTTTAATCTTGGAAGGTTTTCAATTCTTTGTTTTATCCTTATAAGATCCGTAAGTTTGGTATTATTTATCGGGCTTTCCGCTCCAACCATTATTATCAGCTTATCAAGTACACGAAACGTGTCAACTTTCGTAGGTAGCCCAGCACTTGTGTCCTCATAATAAGTTTTGAACTCTTCATATGCTTCATGATATGTTTTTATAAACTTGGTTTCTATTTGTACTACCACTTCTTTACTTTTGACAGGTAAATCAAACTTCGAAGAATAAACGCCCTGCGCTCTTCTTAATGCTTCTTCAAATATAGCAATTTGACCCCTCATCAGTGTTTGCTGAAAGAGTTTATGAGATGGCTCAGACGCATCAAAATCAATGCCAACATCGAGCAGAAGGTTTTTGGTGTCATCAAGTACAAAGGCATAGTTGTTACAAGCGAGATACTCTCTAGCTTCGTCAATCATATAGTTCAAATATTCTACTGGATCATAGCAAGACGCACCCTCAACGCCATAATTCAGGGTGGCTCTATCGATTTTGTCTTGCTGTAGAGTTTCCAATATGAATTTATCAACAAGCTCTTGGATCTGCCGAGTTGAAAGAATCTTCATTTGCACGATCCTTATGATATTTAGATAACCATTATAAATAATGGCTGCTTTAAAACTAGCCGTATCATAGTCAGACGTTCCAAGAGTTTTATTAATTTCAGTTTTATTATTGAAATAGCTTTGGGCAGGTATTGTTATTTTAAATCTTACTTTATACATTCCATAAGAATTTAATATTAGATGTTTCATGTGGCGACTTATTTACTAAAGTAGCACAAAAAGGTGGGCAGAAAAGTGGACAGCTAGCGTAAGATAAAGTCAAAGTGCCATATATTGGGGATTGTGGTTAAAGAAAACATACCTTGTCGAGGTAGTGCTCTACCAACTGAGCTATGAGACCGTGTAACAATTAAGGTCGAAAGTATAATGAATAAGAAGTTAAATATGACTTAACTCTTACACATCTTTGGTTTATAGTTTAAAATAAACAACCACAACACGGCAATATCGATCATCACATCCGCTGCATTAAACACCGCAAAATTAAATCCGCAATGCCAATAGACATAATCAACCACCCCGCCATAGACAAAACGATCAATGACATTTGAAAGCCCTGCACCCACCATTATCCCAACCGGAATAAGGTAGCATTTTTGTTTTAACCAAAGCGTGTAGCCCACAACTCCCGCTAAAAGAGTAAGCTGTATCCATTTTAAAGACTCTTCCAAAAAGGCAAACATCGAAAATGCCACCCCTTTGTTGAACACCAAAATCAAATCAATGCACTGCGTATACTGGCGAAAACCTTCGACAAAAAGTGTCTTAAGGGATTGGTCAGCAACAAAAACGCCAAATGCCACAAAGACTAAAAGGACAAAAGCCTTAACCATTCAGTGCCTTTTCAAAAAAACGGACAAGATGCTCCATAGCCTTTTCCATCACTTTGGCATCTTTCCCTTCCAAAAGAAGACGTAGCTTGTTTTCTGTTCCCGAGTAGCGAATCAGATGACGCATATGTTCACCTTCTATTTTTGCAAGCTCATCACTTAGCCCCTCAATCTGATCAAGCGGTTTTTTCACTTTTACTTTGATATTGACCAATTTTTGAGGATAAAGTTTAAACGGACGAAGAACTTTGCTCGCCTTTTGACCTGTAGTGAGGAGCAATGCCAAAACTTGGAGCGCACTTACCAATCCATCGCCCGTTTTAGCATAATCGTGCAAGATAATATGACCGCTTTGCTCTCCGCCAAAATTGATTCCCTGTTCACGCATCACTTCCAATACATACTTATCACCTACATTGGACCGAAACAATTTCAATCCTGCTGCGTTCATCGCATCCTCAAGAGCTTGATTACTCATGACAGTCGCGACAATCCCACCCCCGTTAAGCTTGCCATTTTTGTGCAGAAACAGCCCTAATGCTCCGAGTATTTGGTCCCCATCGACCTCATCCCCTTTTTCATCGACAACGATAAGACGATCAGCATCCCCATCAAGAGCAAGCCCAATATCGGCGCGGTATTGCTTCACTGCTTCGCGCAGATCTTTGGTATGCATGGCACCGCATCCTTCATTGATGTTAATCCCATTGGGCTTATCATGTAATACGATTACTTCGGCACCCAACTCTTCGAGCACCGTCGGTCCCACTTTGTACCCCGCTCCGTTAGCTGTATCCAATACGATACGTAACCCTTGCAGTGTCAATTCGCGACTGAATGAGTTTTTGAGCTGAACAATATAACGACCGATAACGTCATCAATCCGTTTTGCCGCACCGATTTGTCTGCCGGTCACCTGCCCCTCTTCAAGACGGACTGCATCCTGAGCTATCGCTTCGATTTGGGCCTCAATCTCTTCGGAGAGTTTATTACCCTGAGCATCAAAAAATTTGATCCCGTTGTCTTCAAACGGATTATGGCTTGCCGAGATCATAATCCCCGCATCGCATCGCATATTCAACGTCAAAAATGCAATTGCCGGAGTCGGCATCGGACCAATCTCTATTACATCGTATCCCACTGCTGTCAAACCGCTTACGATTGCATTTTCAATCATATAACCACTTTTACGAGTATCTTTCCCAAGTAAAATCTTTTTGGTTCGAGCATGAGCACTAAAATAAATCCCTGCCGCCATCGCTACACGCATTGCCAATTCAGCCGTTAAAAACGAACCCGCTTCCCCTCGTACACCATCAGTTCCAAATAATTTCATAAAATTTTCTTCCTATTTTTAATTAATAAAACTTTTTTATGTCAAAACCTATAAATTTTAACTTAAATTTAATTATCTTTAAGGTAGTATTCTACCCTAAAAAAAATTCGACAAGGATAAATGTCATGGCAAACCATAAGTCAGCATTGAAACGTATCCGTCAGACGGAAAAACGCACTGAGCGTAACCGATTCTACCGCACACGTATTAAAAATATCGTTAAGGCCGTTCGTACTGCTGTTGATGCAGGGAACAAAGAAGATGCAAAAGCAGCACTCGTTATTGCAAACGCAAACTTGCACAAATATGTTAGCAAAGGTGTCTTGAAAAAAGAAACTGCTGCTCGTAAAGTAAGCCGTCTTCACCTAGCTGTTAATAAATTAGCAGCATAAATTTTTGCCCCTAGGGCAAACTTTCCTCTTATTTTCCACTTTTTTAACTCCTCTTTTAGGAATCACCTATGTTATCCGACAAACTCACCCCTTTTATTAACCGCTACAACGAACTCACAACACTGCTTAGCTCACCTGACATCGGAAACGATATCAAGCGTATGACCGATCTATCCAAAGAGCAATCCTCTATTTCAGCGATTTTTACCAAAGCAACGGAATACAAAAAAGTATTAGAAGAGATTGAAGAGAACAAAGCTCTCGCTTTTGATGCAGAACTGGGTGAGCTTGCAAAAGAGGAGCTCAAAATATTAGAACCTCGCGTGGGCGAACTCGAGGAAGAGATCAAAAAACTTCTCATCCCCACCGACCCAAACGACAAGCGCAATATCTTTATTGAATTACGGGCGGGAACGGGCGGAGATGAAGCGGCAATTTTTGTCGGCGATTTGTTTAACGCCTACGTTCGTTATGCCGATGTACGCGGATGGAAAATCGAACTTATGAGCACCAGCCCCTCCGATGCCGGCGGATTCAAAGAGGTCATCGCCCTTATCAAAGGGGATCAAGTCTATTCACGCCTCAAACACGAAGCAGGAGTTCACCGTGTTCAGCGTGTTCCAACGACCGAATCTCAGGGACGCGTTCACACCTCTGCGATTACCGTTGCCGTGATGCCTGAAGTAGACGATGTCGAAGTTATCATCAACGAAAGTGATCTTAAAATCGACGTTATGCGCTCATCTGGATGTGGAGGGCAAAGTGTCAATACCACCGACTCTGCCGTACGCATTACCCACCTTCCTACGGGAATCGTCGTCAACAACCAAGATCAAAAATCACAGCATAAAAACAAAGACAAAGCGATGCAAATTCTTAAAGCCCGTATTTATGATATGCAAATGCACGAAGCAAAAGAAAAAGAGATGAATGAACGTAAAGATCAAGTGGGAACGGGTGATCGAAGTGGTCGTATCCGCACCTACAACTACCCTCAAAACCGTATTTCAGATCACCGTATTACTCTGACGCTTTATAGACTCGAAGAGATTATGCAGGGTGGATTGATGGATGATATTATTGAGCCGTTAATTGCCGATATGCAGTCGAAATTGATGGAACGGAACGGGTTATAATATTCCCGTTCGTGGTGAGCTTGTCGAACCATGAACCCTTCGACAAGCTCAGGGCGAACGGAATTTTACTCTCGCCAAAATGTCTCAAATATTCCTTTAACTTCCCCCTTAAAGGTAATCGTCCCCTCGTCTAATCCCAAATAAAGTGTTTCTCCGCTTTTAGGATAGACACGAGCGTTATCCGCGACAGAATCTTCAATCGAAGCACGGTAAAAACATGCCGCCATCCCTGTTCCGCATGCCAATGTCTCATCTTCTACTCCACGCTCATACGTGCGGACTTGAATCGCTCCATTACTCTGGACATGAGCAATATTGACGTTGGCATTGTATTTATGCCGAAGGGTGCGTGCCATTTCGATGTCAAAGTTTCCCATATCTGCGTCAAAGGTGACGAGGTGAGGAACACCCGTATCAATAAGCCACCATCGCATCTCATATTCAACAATCTCATCGTTAATGACAAAGGGGGGCGTCAAGTCGCTTTGAACCATATTTTCTTCAACGCTTGCCTTGATTACCCCAGCACCCGTTAAAAATTCCATGTTAGCCTCCGCCAAACCAAAACGGTGAGCATAATGAGCACACGCACGGCTTCCGTTACCGCACATCGAAGCCGTCGAACCGTCGGCATTGTAAAATTCCCATTCAAAATCATACGTCTCATGAGGAAGCAAGATGATTAGTCCATCTGCCCCTATTCCATTTTGACGGTCACAAAGTATTCTCGCAAGTCCGGAACGGTCTGCTCCGTTAAGAGTGTGAAAAATGACAAAATCATTACCGCTTGCGCAATATTTGGCGATTTGTAGCATGGATGTCCTTCCAATAAAAGTAGGAGATTATACCTTAGGAGCGGGGTAGAGTTCTTTAATTGCTTCAACAAACTGTTCACATTGTACTTGAAGATGCTTCAGATTATGAGAATTATCAATCACCCACGTTGCACGAGAGCGTTTTTCTTCGATGTCCATTTGTGTCTCAATACGACGGAGCGACTCTTCTGCTGTAAAGCCGTTGCGTTTCATAAAGCGCTCTAATTGAAGTTCTTTGGGAGTGTAGACAACCACCGAATTTTTAATCGGATACGACGATGTTTCAAAAAAGAGGGGAATATCGATAAGGTAGGGATATTTTAGTAGGTCTTGCTTTTCACTTGCTTCTTCGATGGCAGTACGAATTTTTGGGTGCAAAAAAGCTTCAAGCTTTTTTTTGGCTTCAATATCCGCAAAAATCATTTTACCTAATTCGGGACGATTGACTTTATTACCTTTAACGTACTGCTGTCCAAAATGCTCTACGATCCAAGCACTATTGGCATCTAATATCTGATGAGAAATCGTGTCTGCATCAATGATACGTAAACCATTCAGCCCCAAAAGGGATGCCACGGTACTTTTTCCCGTTGCAATCCCTCCTGTCAATGCAATAGCGTACTCATACGCCATTAGTTTCGGATGATGCCCAGGTAGTTTTTACGCACATATTGAGGCATAGCAAATGAAGCGATCTGAACATCACAGTTGTAATAGCTATGACCTTCAAGCAAATCACTGCGCTGCAAGATAATATCCGCTGTCGGATGGTACTCTTTGGAACACAGCAACAATGTTGTCCCATTTTCAAGGTGATACGGCATGATGATTTTGAAATAATTTCCCAAAATTTGCATTAAGCTCGTATTTGCTTCCACCTCATCCAAAGAAGGATGTTGCATTACCACTAAACCATCTTCTTTTAATACACGATTGATATGGGCGATGACCGCACTGTCGTCGGTTACGCCGTCCAATAAAATAACATCAGCGCTTTTATCGTCTGTATTGCGAAACGACTCAAGGAGATTTGCGCTGCCAACGGAAGTTACAGTAGATTCACGATAACGCGAAAGCTCGCCCATCAGAAACTGGGTGTTATCACTGGCAAGTAATACCTGCATAGGCAATTTATGAGTACACAAGCCCACATGGACCATCATTTCAGGATACACAAATGTTTTCATCGGATAAAACTCTTTATTAATTAATTTTGAGCGATTGTAACATGTAGAGATTAAACCGCATTGAAATAGATTAGCAAAAAAAATAAACTTAGACTAACGTCCTCTTTGTTATAATTTCTCCATTAAAATAGGTGGGGAATCTCAATGAGCCAAATCAGTTACAAAGATGCCGGTGTCGATATTGACGCAGGCAACAACTTCGTCGAAAATATCAAACCTCTTGTCAAATCGACCAGAATTCCCGGTGTATTGGGCGGAATCGGCTCATTTGCGGGAGCTTTTGAGCTTCCTGCCGGATACCGCGAGCCCGTTATGCTTGCTGCAACGGATGGAGTTGGCACTAAGCTCAAGCTGGCTATTGACTCAGGTATTCACAGCACGGTAGGAATCGATTTGGTCGCTATGTGCGTCAATGACCTTATCTGTAACTTCGGAACTCCTTCGTTTTTTCTTGATTACTATGCAACGGGCAAGCTTGATGTAAAAGCTGCTACTGCAGTAGTTGCAGGAATAGCAGAGGGTTGTATTCAAGCTGAATGTGCCCTTATCGGTGGCGAAACAGCAGAAATGCCCGGAATGTACCATAGTGATGACTATGACCTCGCAGGATTCGCTGTAGGTGTCGGAGAAAAAAGCGAACTTGACCGAACATCTCATGTAAACGCAGGAGATGTTTTAATCGCACTTCCAAGCTCAGGACTTCATTCAAACGGTTTTTCCTTGGCACGTAAAGTGTTGTTTGAAAAAATGGGGATGAAGTTTGAGGATGAGTTCGAGGGAAAACCGCTTATCGATACTCTTTTGACTCCAACGCGTATTTATGTTAAAACTTTTAAAGAACTCAAAGATAAGGTCCAAGCACTCGCGCACATCACCGGTGGCGGAATCGTTGAAAACCTTCCACGTGTACTTCCTGAGGGGATGCGCGCCGTTATCACCGAATCTTCTATCCGCGTATTGCCGATTTTTGAACTTATCGGTCAACACGTCGAACGTACTGAAATGTTCCGCGCATTCAATATGGGTGTCGGGATGATTCTCGTTGTTAAATCCGAAAATGTAGACGATGTTTTGAGTGCAACCGACGGATATATCATCGGACATCTTGAAACTGGTGTTAAAGAAGCAATACTGGTATAATCATCCTACAAACTCCAGTTTAAAAGGATGTACTCATGATAGGAAAGCTTCTCGTAGGCGTAGTGGTAACAGCTGTAGCTATACAGTTCGTCCCCTACGGTAAAAATCACACTAATCCCCCTATTATCAGCGAACCACAATGGGATTCGCCTCGTACGAAAGAACTCTTCAATAATGCCTGTGCCAATTGTCACTCTCATCAAACTACCTACCCGTGGTACAGCGATATAGCTCCCATCTCATGGTTGCTTCAACGTGATATAGACGAAGGGCGTGAACACTTCAACGTCTCAGCATGGGGTGCTCAGAAAAAGAATGAAGGCAAAGATGCCGCTAAAGAAGTACGTGAGGGAGAAATGCCACCATGGTTTTATCTTCCAACGCACCCAGAAGCAAAGCTCACAGATATGCAAAAACAAGAACTTATAAGCGGTTTGGAAAAAACATTTGGAAAAGAAGAAGCGGAAGAGAAATAAATACAGCTTGTCATTCCGTGCCACGACACGGAATGACGGGAGAAACGAATGGCATATAAGGTGAATTATTTCACCAAATCTGCTCGAGGGAATGTAAATGTTGACTGACGCACAACCATGACTTTCACTTTATCATCCATTGCATACGCTTTAATCGTAATAGGAATAACAGTATCTTTACGACTGTCATCAACAATCATTTCATCTGTATAGAGGACAATCACTTTTTTCTTAACAACACCCGGCTTGACCATAAACGGCTCAGCAGGGGTCCCTATTTTGATCTTGCCTTCCATACCTTTGGGTGCAATCACATCAAAGTAATATTTGTGGTCCTCATTGAGTGTATTTTGCAACAAGAACGTATAGGCGTTATCAACACGAACTTTCCCCTCATCGGTGTGATTGATGGAATAAAGACGATTCTCTTTGTTGATATTAAGAAGCATATACTCTTTCTTACTTCCCATCATCCCCAAAATAATACTGACAATAATCAAAATACCAATATAGCCCAAAATTTTAGGACGGAGATAGTGTGTTTTCCCCTTCATAAAGAGCGTCTCTTTTTCACTTGACCATTCAACCAAGCTTGGTTTTCCAAGTTTGCCCATGACTTCCGTACATGCATCAACACACTCTAAACAGTTGATACACTCAAGCTGAAGCCCTTTGCGAATGTCAATATGAGTAGGACATACGGTTACACAACTTTCGCACGTAGTACATTCTGCATTTGTATTCACACTCAGTAGATCTTTTTGTTTTGTATACAACTTCTCTTTAGCTTCATTGTAAATTTCACCACCACGATTTGGATTATAAATCGCCATAATGGTGTCATCATCATACAATACCGATTGAATACGTGAATAAGGGCACACATAAATACAAAAATTTTCTTGCAAGAAAATGACATCGTAAACCAAGAAAGCAACAATACCAAGAACTGAACCCACAAGAACCAAATGCTCGTTAGGATTTTGGATGTACGCCAAAAAATCTTCAGGAGGTACAAAATACCACATCAAATTTGCTGCCGCAACGAATGCTAATCCCGTCCAAATCAATATTGCAACCAAACGTTTGATCTTATTCTCTGTTTTTGAGTAATCAGGCTCTTGCTGTTTGTTTTTAATCCGTTTGCGCAAACCTAATAATTTGGTTTCAATCAAATCTCGATAAGCAACACGGAAAATCGTTTGAGGACACATCCATCCACAAAAAACACGACCACCCAAAACCGTAATACCAAAAACGCCTATAAATAAGAGCATCAACAGAAATGGCATCAAATAAAGCTCTTGCATATCAAACTGAATAAACATTAAATGAAGTTTCAGCTTATCAAAACTCAATAAAAAAAGATGATTGCCATCAATACGAATCCATGGAATAACCAGAGATAAGATAGTCACAAATCCATAAAACCAATAGCGTTTAATTCTCCATGGAACCCATTTGTTCAAATAAGCTTTTCCCTTAAGGGATACCTCTTCTGTACTCATTCACTCTCCTTTTTGGTTACTTCAATGTTTGGGCATTGAATGGTTTCGATCATTATTGCTCGCGTATCTGAACCGTTACTAGAGAGAACAACCCCCTGAACCAACGCTTTTAACTCTCGCGATTCGACATAATCTTTTAATGAGCTACGGCTCACTTTCATTTGACGCGCTATTTCACTGACACTGTTGCCTTGTTTGAGCAAGGCAACAATCTGATCCAATTTTAAATCAAATTTTGAGACCGATTTTGACCCTTTTGGGCGCCCAATCCCTTTTTTGTCTTCATTTTGTACCATCTGACGAAGCTGGTCAATAAGTCCTAAAGCAACCATTATATCACTCTGAGCATTGATTGTAATCCCTTGCTTTACACAATGAATCGTATTTCCATTTTTAAGAAGACAGCTCATCATTTGAACCACATCTTCAATATTGACACTAAGAACCCAAGCATCATAAATCAATAATGTATCTGTTTTTAACGAACGAAACAGCTCCACAACGTTATGTCGTTGAGATAAGCGCTTATTTTGAGACAATTGATCGATCATCTCTTTATCAATAGGAAGTTCCATTTGATCGCTGTATGCATTAATCAATTTCAACTGCTCATAAACGTTGTCGAAATCTTTATCAGGACGAATATAGCTCACAGTCATTGCGGTTAAATTCCTCTCTAAGTTGAATTTATACGTCATAATAACCTATATCGACGGCTTAAGTCAATAAAGAATCTATTTATTTCGTCACAATCGTATCACTCAAGAGCACAACTTCACATTGCAATTCAATTCCAAACTGTTCTAGCACCCTTTTTTGAGCTTCCTTTATTAGAAAAAGGGCATCTTCATACGTTCCACCACCATAATTGACGAGAAAATTCGCATGGACATCACTAAATGCCATTGCCCCCACCCGCATTCCTTTTAATCCTACCGCCTCAATAAGCCGTCCCGCATAATCATTAGGAGGATTTTTAAAACAACTCCCTGCGCTGGCTTCACTGGGTTGGTTTGAACGCATTTGAGCAAACATTTCGAGCCGTTCAAAAGAAAATCCCGCTTCAAGCTCAAATACAGCCTCAAAAACAACATCATTAATGGATGTCTTTCGATAGCCATACTCTATTTCATTTTTTTGTTTCCATCCGCTTTGGGTACGAATCGCAATCAGATGATTGAAAATTTCATACTCTTTGAGTCCCGCGTTCATTTTTAACATCCCGCCTAATGTTCCTGGAAGCTTGGAGAGATACTCAAAATGGGCAATATTATTTTTTTTACAAAATGAAACAACACGCCCTCCAGGAGTTGCGGCACCGACAACCAGACGATTGCCCTCGATACGGATAAAACCATACTGCTTGGAGAGAATCATCAATGGCGGTGGAGTAGGAGAAACGAGAAGATTATTGGCAGAGCCCACAATGACATACCCCGTTGGAACAATATCATCTTCGATAAGCGTCACATCGACAATAGGACCAATACGAATGGAGCTAAATTTTGAAAAATCGATCGTTTTGGTGTTCATTGCATAAACGTGGGAATCAAGTTAAACATCCGTATCGTGAAATCTTGCATCTCATTCATCATCCACGGCATAGTCAAAATAATGACAACAATGATTCCGACAATCTTAGGAATAAAACTCAGTGTCATCTCATTGATTTGCGTTGTGGCTTGAAAGATACTTACGGCAAGACCTAAGAACATCCCTACAAGCAGTGCTGGCAAGGATAAAATCAGCGCGATTTTAAAAGTCTCAATACCAAGACCAATCAGCTCTTCTTGCATCATGTTAGCTATTCCTTAACAAGGTATATTCTTGCGGAATACAAAAATCTCGTGCATCCATTTTTTGATCAAAAAAGTTGTGCTCATACCCTATCTCAAAAAGTTTATTAATTGCTTCAAACTGCACCTCACTGAGACTTATCGACTCATCATTCGCATACAATTCGAGATATTTTTCCAATGTCTGAGCATCGATGCGGACCAAAGAACGTTCAATAAGCATTTTTGAGAGGAGTTCTTTATGGTCTCGTGCTACTTGTACTGCTTTAGTAAGAAGACTTTCGTACGAAATAGCGGATGTCAAAGGCAGTGAACGTCGAATCGCCATTCCACCCAAAGGTAAAGGTAAATGACCGCCGCTTAGCTCGCACCAAATATCCCATAATTCTCTCTCGACAACCAAAGAGTCATCGTATCCTAAAATACTTTCATGGATCAGGACACCAGCATCTACCGTCCCGTCTAAAACGGCTTGCTCAATGTCGAGAAAATTCATATAAACAATTTTAGCATCAGGGTACGCAACCCGGAAAAGAAGGGCATTGGTAGTATATTTACCACTTAGGGCAACTTTGAATTTACGTTTTAGTATGGTATCGCGTTTACGAATAAGCTTGGGACCATACCCGCTCCCAAAACTTACCGCCGTACGAAGAAGCGCGTATTCCTGAGCAATATGGGGATACAAACCAAAACTGATGGCACTAATGTCGTATGTCCCTTTGAGTGCTTCTACGTTAAGTGTTTCAATGTCAAGAGCGATGTTTTCAAAAACGGTATTCTCACGACCTACCCATCCAAACTTGATGGCATAATACATAAAAATATCATCTGCATCAGGAGAGTGTGCAATTACCATTTTTTTCACTAAAAATACCTCTAAGTTTACTAATCTATGTAAATTTTAACGAAATAACGCTAAAATATCTCTATAAATATTCGAATGAATATATTGTATTGCAATTTGTCATATTTTTAACAAATAGTTTCAATTTGTCATATTATTGTCTAACTTTATATTTTACCCTTTTAGGAGAACACGACAATGATGGATCCAAACAAACTCAAATCGCTCGAATTAGCGATGAAGCAAATCGACAAAACATTCGGCAAAGGGACGCTTATGCGTCTGGGAGACAAGGTAATTGAACCGATTGGTTCCATTAGTACCGGTTCGTTAGGACTTGATTTAGCATTAGGAATCGGCGGGGTACCCGAAGGGCGTGTCGTTGAGATTTATGGACCTGAGAGTTCAGGTAAAACGACACTAACACTCCATATTATTGCAGAGTCTCAGAGAAAAGGGGGCGTCTGTGCCTTTATCGATGCAGAGCATGCCTTGGATGTCGGATACGCTAAAAACCTTGGAGTAGATGTTGAAAACCTCCTCATCTCTCAGCCGGATTACGGTGAGCAAGCACTCGACATCGTTGAGACTATCGCTCGCAGCGGTGCCGTTGATTTAATTGTTATCGATTCGGTTGCAGCACTGACACCGAAAGTAGAGATCGAAGGGGAGATGGGGGATCAGCAAGTGGGAACACAAGCACGTCTCATGTCCAAAGCGTTACGTAAACTCACAGGTGTTTTGCACAAAATGAACTGTACTATTATCTTTATCAATCAAATACGGATGAAAATCGGTACAATGGGATACGGCTCACCTGAGACAACCACGGGGGGAAATGCCCTCAAGTTTTATGCTTCTGTTCGTATTGACATTCGCAAAATAGCGACCCTTAAACAAGGTGAAAGCCAAATTGGAAACCGCGTTAAAGCCAAAGTCATTAAAAACAAAGTGGCTCCGCCGTTTCGTCAAGCAGAATTTGACATCATGTTTGGGGAAGGTATTTCCAAAGAAGGTGAACTTGTCGATTATGGCGTCAAACTTGATATAATTGATAAAAGCGGTGCATGGTTTAGTTTCGAAGATACGAAACTGGGACAAGGTCGTGAAAATGTCAAACAAAAGTTCAAAGATGAGCCTGAGTTGGCAAAAAAAATAGAAGAAAAAATTAAAGCCGCAATGGGTGTGAATAACATCATGATTATGGGTGAATCTGAAATGAATGAGGTGGATGAATGATTTTTATTGATGAAGTAAGTGCGATTGAAGTAATGGATTCTCGTGGGAATCCAACCGTAAAAGCAACCGTGCAGTTAAGTGATGGAACGCGCGAAAGTGCAATCGTACCAAGCGGTGCAAGTACCGGCAAGCGTGAAGCGTTAGAGTTACGTGATGGTGATAATCGTTACATGGGAAAGGGAGTTCTAAAAGCGGTTGAACACGTAAACAGTGATATTGCTGATGCAATCATGGGACTTAGCCCATACAACCAAGCGATGGTTGATGCGGTCATGAAAGAACTTGATGGAACCGAAAACTATGGCAACCTCGGTGCTAATGCTGTTTTGGGCGTCTCCATGGCGGTAGCTCGCGCTGCAGCTAAAAGTTTGAATATTCCTCTCTATCGTTATCTTGGTGGGGCAAATGCGATGGTTATCCCTGTACCGATGCTCAACATCATCAACGGTGGAAGCCATGCGGACAACAGCGTTGATTTTCAAGAGTACATGATCATGCCGATTGGTTTTGACGATTTCAGCGAAGGCTTACGGGCTTCTGCGGAAGTCTATCACAACCTAAAAGGCATTTTAAAGGCTAAAAAACACAATACGGCACTGGGTGACGAAGGTGGCTTTGCTCCGGATTTAAGTTCCAATGAAGAGCCTATTCAAATCATCATGGAAGCAATCGAAAAAGCAGGCTACAAAGCAGGATCTCAAATAGCAATTGCTCTTGATGTTGCTGCTTCTGAACTTGTCACCGAAGGTGGCTATAAGCTCGATTCAGAAAACAGAACGGTAACTTCTGCTGAATTGGTCGATTACTATGTTGATCTTTGTGCAAAATATCCTATCGTCTCCATCGAAGACGGTTTGAGCGAAGACGACTGGGCTGGATGGAAAATCCTCACAGAAAAACTTGGCTCTAAAATCCAACTTGTTGGAGATGATTTGTTTGTTACCAATGCCAATATTTTGGCAGAAGGGATTGAAAAGGGGATTGCAAACTCTATCCTCATCAAGCCCAACCAAATCGGTTCCGTATCTGAAACAATGCTAACCGTTCGTTTGGCACAGCGTAACGGCTATAAATGCGTTATGTCTCACCGTTCAGGAGAGAGCGAAGATGCCTTTATCGCGGATTTTGCAGTCGCACTTAACTGTGGCGAAATCAAAACCGGTTCAACGGCACGTGGCGAACGTACGGCTAAATACAACCGTTTACTTGAAATTGAAAATGAAGTGATGTACGGTGAATACCTCGGGAGTAGTTTATTTAAGTAATGGACTACCAAGAGCATAACCAAATACTCGACTCAAGCGTCTCTCATCAGAGTTTTAGCGAACGTCGTTTTGGGCTCTCAACGAGGAAATTCTTTCTAATATCTGGATTGATCGTAGCCATTTTATTTTATCTTAGCGTTCTTGTATTTGGAAATAATTCTCTTTTGGTTTTAATCAACCTTGAAGAGTATCAAACTTTTCTCAGTGAAGATATTGAACATCTAAAAAGCGAGAATGCTGCTTTACAAAAGCAATATTTTGAACTAAAAGAGCTCGATTTAGATTCTCAATCAACACATGAAGGTGAGCGGCCATGAATAAGACACTTCTTCTCTCCTCACTTTTGATTACAACTCTTTTCGCTCGAGAAAATCCTTTCTTTTCTTTGTCTGAAGGGATTGCTCTTCCCGTATCCTCTGAGAAAAATACCAACAAACCGCCACTTACCTCCATGACCTATAATTTTCCTAATAATTCACGTCTCCTCAAAGAGGTTAGCTTTACATTCCAAAATGTAGACGGGAGTTTTGAAACACGCAAGCTTGAAATCGATCAAAGTATTGACTGGCGAGCACCGCTCGTTCTCTCACAATCAAATATACGATCGTCACCGAGCACTACAAAAGAAAAGTCATCTAATGTAAACAACGAATTGATACAGTTTATTGCCTCAGGAAATAAAATCTCCCTCATCGCAAAAGAGCCAATGATTCGTCAATTTACCCTTACCGATCCAGACAGCGTTGTAGTAGATTTTAAGCACAGTGGAGCATTTGAATCCTATATTGCTTTGGATGGGCACCATATTTGTAATGTTTCCAAAACTGATCAAGGCGCTAGCGTTATTTGTAAATAATAAAAAGTCGGTGATTAAGGAAAGAGGAAAGAACTGGATCCCGTATCCACCCTAAAGGGCACGTGAAGTACGGGATGACAGGTTTAATTACGCTACAGAAGCTAAAGCAGCGTCGTAATTAGGCTCTTCAGTGATTTCAGGAACGATTTCTTTGTAGGTAACGATACCGTCAGCATCTACAGCAAAAATTGCACGACATGTTACACCTGCAAGAACTGAACCGCCAAGCAATACACCATAAGCATTTGCAAATTCTTTGTTACGGAAGTCAGAACATACTGTTAGGTTATCGATACCTTCAGCTTGGCAAAAACGCCCAGCAGCGAATGGAAGGTCAAGAGATACGATAGTTACCGTAACATCAGATAGACCTGCCGCTTTTGCATTAAAGTTACGAGTTTCAGTAGCACATACACCTGTATCTAATGAAGGAACAACGATAATGAGTTGTTTCTTGCCTGTCGCGCCACCTACAGTAACGTCACCAAGTCCTGCTGAATTTACTACAGTAATTGCTGGTGCTTTATCGCCAACGTTAACAGTGTTTCCTAAAAGTTCTACGTCTGTACCTTTGAATTTTGTTGTTGCCATGTTGGGCTCCTGTTTTTATTTATGTGAGGAATTGTACAAAAATCAGACAATTTTACTCTGAATTCTAAAATATATATTTTGATTTAAGCTAAATCACAGTTTGCAACGGGGATTAATCGCTACATCCGTATGATTCACATAAAGATTAAGGGAATATGCTTCCAGTGAACACCGACCAATCATTGCCGCATTATCCGAGCAATACTCCAATGGAGCCAACAATAAGGGTGCTTTATACACGGTAAGCATCTGCTGGACTTGTGAACGCAAATAAAGATTGGCACTTGCTCCACCCACGATAGCAAATCGTAGCGGAGGTTTGGTTTTAAAATATTTTTTGAGTTTTTGGATCAAATGATCTGTGGCAGTTTTTTGAAAAGCGGCGGCTATGTCAGGGTATTCTTCATATGAGACAGTCTCAACCGCTAAACGAACTTGATTTTTAAGCCCCGAATAACTAAAAGCAATCAACGGTGATTGCCACAGAGGAACAGTAAATGAAAGTTTGGATGCGTCACCACTGTGAGCCAACCGCTCAATCAATGGACCTCCCGGATAGCCAAGCTTCATCATCTTGGCTACTTTATCAAAACTCTCTCCATAACTGTCATCCATCGTCGTTGCAACCGTCTCCATATCAGAGTACGAACGGACCTCGATAAGCTGCGTATGCCCACCCGAAACCAACAGTACCGTAAGGGGAAATTGGGACTCTTTTTCAATAAAGAGAGAATAGATATGCCCTTTAAGATGGTTAATCGGAAGAATGGGGATATTAAGAGCTACAGAAAGTGCTTTTGCCATTACAACACCCTCTATCAGAGTCACCCCTAATCCCGGTTCATTGGTTACTGCAATGGCTTTTAACTCATTAAACCACGGCTCGCATTCGCTCAAAATAGCAGGAAGCGCAACGGCATGAAGACGGCTGGCAAGTTCTGGAACGACACCGCCGTATTGTGAGTGTTCAAGTTCTTGGGAAATCTTTTTATGGTAGATAAGTTTTTTGGTTGCTATTTCTGTAATAGCGATTGAGCTATCGTCACACGAACTTTCGATACTCAAAATCATTGCATCACCCACTCTTTTACCCACGGCCATTCTCCATACCCTGAATCAGCGTTAAGATGCCCACCATTACTTATCACCTTCATCTCTACACCAAGATCCTTTTGTAGCGCCAACGCCTCTTCTTGGCTCATATAAGGGTCATTATCGGAGGTCACCAGCATAACGTCCTCCGCATATAAAGAAGTCGGAGCTTCAAGAGGAAAAAAGCTTTTGAGGGTTTCGAGCTCGCAGGTCAAGCGGGGAGGAGCAACTAAAAGAAGTCGTTTGACGAGACTAATCTCACCTTCATGGCATAAATGAAACCATAACGTATTAGCAAGTGAATGACAAATGACAACTTCAGGTTGAAATTCATTTAAAAGAGCTTTTACTTGCTTCATCCATCGGTTTTTACTGGGAAAATGAGGATTATCTAAAAGAGGAAAGGATACCGTTCCATAGTCTTTGGCGATTTCACCTGCGAGCCATGCTTGCCAATGGGGATCATCACTTCCTCCCCATCCATGTAATAGAAGAGTTCTTTGTCTCATGATAGAGCCCTAATGTAACGGCGTACTTCACTGTTCAGGGTAAAAACATCTTCAATGCACTTTGGTTCATGTGTAAAATGTTCAAATGCATGAATAACACGCTTGGATATATCCAAGAAGCTGATCTTACCCTCTACAAAAAGCTCTATTGCCGCCTCGTTGGCCGCATTGACCACAACGCCACGAGCAGGATTTTGCAATAACTCTTGTCTAATTTCCCAAATCGGATAACGCTCACTCGTAATCTCGCGGAACTCCAAAGAACCCACTTTGAGTAAATTCACCGAGGGTAAAATCTTTTCATCACTTTTCCCCATCAACGCATAGGCGATGGGCAGCTGCATATTGGCGTGTGCCAAATGTGCCGTGGTGGAACCGTCTTGGTAATCAATCAGGGCATGAATAATCGATTTTGTTTCAATAATCGCATCGTACTCACCCTCACCAAACAACCAACGAGCTTCAAGAAGCTCGAACATTTTGTTCATCATCGAGGCACTGTCAATGGTGATTTTTTGCCCCATCGACCAGTTGGGATGCTTGAGGGCATCTTTTAACGTCGCCTCTTGGATTTTCTCAATCGGCCAGTCTCTAAACGCACCACCGCTTGCAGTAATGAGCATTCGTGAGATGGGACGGGATGTTTGATTGAGATACCACAATCCAAAATGTTCGCTGTCAATGGGAATAATGCGGGAAGTATCTACGAATGCGCCCCCTACCACAAGTGACTCTTTGTTGGCTAATGCTATACGCTTTCCACACTCCAAAGCTTTAAGTGTGGGGCGAAACCCTGCGAATCCAACAAGAGCATTGACCACAAAATCAGACGTTGATACTTCTATCGCCTCTAAAATCGTCTCTTCTCCCGCATGAACGTTGGGATGATTGACATGGATAATATCTTCAGGATTTAAAACAACGACACGCTTGGGGGAAAATTGTTGGATTTGTTGATTAAGGAGCGTAATATTTCGCCCTGCGACGAGGGTATCAATACTTAAACTAAAGCGCTTGGCAATCGCAAGGGCATTGACACCGATAGAACCCGTCGATCCCAAAAGGATCAAGCAAGACCCCGCAAGAAGATAAGCATAACGATTGCTCCGAAAAGATACCCGTCAATGCGATCAAGCACCCCGCCATGACCTGGAAGAATATTACCGCTGTCTTTGACTCCCGCTTGGCGCTTAAGATAGCTCTCAAACAAATCACCAAATACTGCTGACATAGCCGTAAGCATTGAGATAAGAATCGCCTGTGTCATGTTTTCGACAATACCGATCCCGACAAAGAAACCAGCAGCAGTAGCTACAGCGATCCCGCCATACACACCTTCTCGTGTTTTACTCGGACTTGAGATAGAAAAAGGGGTACGCCCAATACTTTTCCCAACAAAATAAGCACCAATATCCGCAGAAGCTACAACAACAAGAAGCCATAACAATGCGCCAATCCCATACTCTTGGTACAAGCTCAACATATAGAGCATCCCTGCTGTTGGATACAAAAAGGGGAGAAAATTTCGAAAAGGGATGTTTTGCGTATACGCCACTGCCCCCACAAATATCAGTCCTGAAATAACCAACAAATCTTCACTGTAAGGATAAATGGATGCGATAATCCACAAAATGGCTGCGTACGCATACAGAGAATTGTTGTTAATCCCAAAAAGACGTGTTGCTTCGTGGAATGCGAGCATGTAAACAGCCCCTAAAACAAGCCATATAAGCCAAAAATTATTAATAAGCCCCACTGCTAGAACCCCTAAGCCTAAAAAAACAGCGGTAATAATGCGCGTTTGTAACGCATTTGCGGATGGTTGCATCGGATTTCCTGATAGGAGGTGTTTATTTTTCGCGATTATACCATTTTTAGATGTGCTTTTTATAATGTTATACTTTAACATCCAATAGATGCAGTGATTTTGGTGGTTTTTCTTCATTCTGTGGATGTTCTTCATCACTTGAACGACGCTCTTCTTGTTCAGCCTGCTCTTTTGTATGTTCACGATTGGGATCGACACTTTGATTTTCTTCTGTGGGGCGAACTTCTTGCACCTCTTTTTTTTGAGCTTGTGCAAGAGCTTGCGCGGCTATGGCTTGAAGCTCAAAACGATTTTGTACCGCTCCAACTTCCCCTGCAATCCCTGCCATTTGCTGATTTGCATAAATAACACCGCCAACAGGAGAAATCGCCACTGCATACCCTTTAGTTTTTCTCAATCACCAATGTTTTGAAGTTTGTATAGAGGACATTCGCCCCCTCTTGAACTCTTACTTCTCTTCGTGGAGTATAATCGACCAAATAGGACCCTTTTTCAAATACTGAAAAATCAACGCACAGCTTTGCAGCGGCTTCCAAAATATTTCGAGGAAGCTCTTGCTTGTCGGTGGTAATAATAACGTGAGCGGAGGGTCGATCTTTGAGATGAAGCCAGACATCACGGGCACGCGCATTACGGAGCAATTCGATATTGCCACGCTCGCTTTTGCCCAATGAAATTTTTATCCCCTCGACCCAAAACAATGCGATAGACTCTGGCTGCTGGCTTTTAACTCCTCGCAATTTTGCAGGAAAAAGCATTGCAATCTCTTCAGGGCACAGGGCTTCGTGAATGGTGTGCAGAAACAACTCTAAATGGCGGATTTTTTCCTCGAGGTTTTCACGCTCTTTAAAAAGTCCCAGTGCTTTTTGTTTGGCTTTTTTGGAACGCCTAAAAAACATCTCTGCCATCCGAGAACCGGTGTGATACCCTTGTGGCACTTCGATTGTTATCTCATCCCCGTTAAAATCATTTAAAATCAACTGCGTTTCATACCCTCGGATATGGTGAAGATTTGCCAATATCAAATGCCCGGCATGTTGTGCGTATGCCGAATCGCTTAACAATTCCTCTTCATTCGCCAATGCATCCAAATGAATGCGAAGTTGCCCTAAGCGCTTGGAAATGAGAGCACTTTTTTCTTTTTTTAACTTATCCAGTTGAGATGATGCGTACACCTCGTAGGTATTACGTAAGAATGCTTCAACATTTTCCAAAGGATAAAATACAGGGGTAAACGAAGGAAGAGGAGGATTTAGGAGAAGCTCCCCCACGCGGACACTTCGTACCGAAACATTTTCATCAATATGACGTAACGCTTCCAACACAACCTCTTCTTTGTCAAGCAAAATGGCGTTCGTGTATTTTCCGGTAAACTCAAATTGCAAAAACGTAGTTTCACTTTTATACGACCCGCTTTGCGTCACAGCGATACGGACGATTTTGTCATTGTTATGAAGAGTGATCGATTGGATAACCGAACGATTAAACCGTTTCGCGAGCAATACATCAAAAGGGGCTTGATACACTTTTGACCGTTTTGAATTAGGTGAAATAAAAATCGTGGCATTATCGCGTCGCATATCAAACGTCCACACCGATTCGCGATTAAATTCAAGACTGATTTGGGTATCACTCACACGATACACTCGCTCGATTTGTTTAAAATTTTGCATTGCTTCAACGATTTGTTGTAAATGGGAATGTTTCATTTAAATTATATTTCCTTATTTCAGAAGCGCTTTATCAAAAAAGAATTAGAATTGACAAACCAAACAGCAAGGCGGGTTCACGTGAGTCTCTTTAGAACAATCAAATCGAAGTTTATTTTTAATCTCGTGGCCGCAGTGGGTGCAGTAATATTTAGCGTCATTGTAGCATATTTCATTGCTACCTCCTCCATTAAAGAAATTATGACAAGCGACCTCAATACCGTTGCCAATGCGCTGGAAAAAAATGTCAATTATATTGCTTCGATCAAGCCCGATGCTTACAAAGATGAGTTGTTTAAAAATGACATCAAAAGCATTAAAATCGGCAGCAGCGGGTATGTCTATTTTATCAATTCCGATGGCGTTATGACCATCCACCCAAAAGCTGAAGATGAGGGGAAAAACAAAGCAGGGCATGATTACATCGATCATATCCGAGCCGATAAATCAGGCGGGATTTACGAATACGTCTCTGCTACCACAGGACAGCACAAAATTGCTGCCTATCGCTACATCAAAGCGTGGGACATGTGGGTTATCCCCGGTATTAACAAAGCCGACTATTTTGATGCCCTTCAGATGAGTTTCTTAAAATGGTTCACTTTTTTAGGGAGTGTTTTAGTAAGTATTTTGATCGCGATCAACTACATTTCAGGGACCAGTATTATTCGTCCCATCGAAGAGCTTGACAAGGTCTCCTCAGATTTGGCGCATGGAAACGGGGATTTAACAAAACGTCTTCCGATTCTAAATGCCAGCGATGAGATTGGAATTGCGAGTTCCTATCTCAACGCTTTTATTCATAAAATTCAACTTACCATCAATGATACAAAGCAAATTACCTCTGCTGCGGTAAGCTCTACTGCAACTCTCAACACCGCTGCAGCCAATTTGGCTCAACAATCTCAAAAAACCAATACCATCGCGCAAAATACAAGCTCAACGGCTTCTGAAGTTCATCATTCCATCGAACAAAGTGTCTCTACGGCACGCAATTCTCTCGAAAACAACCAAAATAGCGCTCAGGAACTCGAAGAGGTTCGCGCAATCGCCCATGCTATCACTCATGAAATTCACAACACAACCCAAATGAACAACGACTTAGAAGAGCGTTTTGCCCAACTCACCCAAGAGGCATCGAGCGTCAACGGTGTTCTTGGCATCATCTCCGACATTGCCGATCAAACCAATCTTCTAGCTCTCAATGCAGCCATCGAAGCCGCTCGTGCAGGTGAACACGGGCGCGGATTTGCCGTCGTAGCAGATGAAGTGCGCAAACTCGCCGAACGAACCCAAAAAAGCCTCACGGAAATAAATGCGATCATCCACGTAGTCATTCAATCCATCTCCGATTCCTCGGACATGATGAGTTCTAACAGTGAAAATATCGAACGTCTCGCCGAAAAAAGTTCCGAAATCGATAAAAAAATTGATGCTACTTCAAAAGTGTTGCACAACAATGTAGACACCAGCCGTCGAAGTGTTGAGGATTCTGAAGTGATGGCAAATAAAATCAATGAAATCATTGCCAAAGTTTCTGAAATGTCGAATCTTTCACAAAAAAATCAAGATGATATTAAACAAATCTCCGGAATCACCAGCGACCTATATACCGCTGCGACAGAGCTCAATGAGAAACTTGGGCAGTTTAAAAGTTAACGCTGTATAATTCGCCACATTTTTAAAGGCGGATTAAATCAGCATGCATGCACCTCGCGGATTTGGTAAGAACTATTTTTCTCTGATTGCCATCCAAGCGTATGCGTCCGAAGTCCGCCTCATCCAAAATATTACCCGTATTGAACTGGTCGCTCCCGTTTGTCCTATCTATATCTACTCTGCTATTTCTCCTCCGCCTAACGATTAATTTTATTTTTTAGCATCGCCTCGTCATCCCGCACTTGATACGGGATCCATAAATCAAAACTAGATTCCGTGTCGTAGCACGGAATGACGTATAATCGTTAAGGATACCTATGTTTAAACAGACCCTTTCTCTTGTTGCATCTGCAACACTTGTTGCCTCGTTAGGGGCTAAAGATTTAACGCTCGATCCCCTCGTCGTCAGTGCTGTAAGAACTGAACAAACGTTGAAAAATACCACCGCTAATGTACAAATCATTACAGCAGAAGAACTGGAAGAGAAACATATTGCTTCGGTTATTGATGCACTCCGAACATTTACCTCTATTTCAATCGCTCAAAGCGGCGGATTAGGGCAGCAAAGCTCTTTTTTTCAAAGAGGCTTTAGTTCCACGAATACTGTTATTATGATCGATGGTATTCGCTACAATGATCCAACTACTCCCCAAGGGCAAGGACAGCTTGAACATTTAATGGTCAACAATATTGAGCGTATTGAAATTATCAATGGAGCACAAAGTGGTATTTGGGGAGCGAATGCTGTTGCAGGTGTTATCAACATCATCACTAAAAAAGCAACCAAAAAACTTTCTCTGGATGGAAACTTGGAATACGGAAGCTATTCAACGACTAAAATCGCAGCCGATGTATCCCAAAAAATCGGAGCACTTTCGTATTACATCGGTGTCAATCAGCTTAAAAGTGCTGGTTTTTCAGCACAAACTCCAAAAGAGGGAAATCCTGAAGATTATGAAGCAGATGGCTATAAAAATCAAACGGTTAATGCCAAACTCGGATACGATCTAAGTGCGTCCGATACACTTTATGGACAATTTACCTTTATTGATGCAAAAGTTCAATATGATGCCTACAATCAGCCCAACAGCAGTGACAATGAAATTCATCAAATCAATCGATTGGGTAATATTGGGTATAGCCATAAATTAAATGCAGTTGATACGATAACCGCTACATATGCTGTAACCACGTTTGATAAAAAAGATCCTCTTGGATGGACTACTGCGTTTAAAGGAACCAATAAAGAAGTAAATTTTCAAGGCTCGTACCATTATACCAGTGATTCTTTTGTCGTAGCTGGCGTAAATACTCTTGATTCTAAAGATACACTTACGTCTAAAGAACTTGATTCCAAAGGGATATTCCTTACCAACACAAATCGCTTAGAAGATCTTATCCTCACTGAATCCATTCGCCATGATGCCTATAGTTCATTCAATGATAAAACGACGGGGAAAATTGGAGCTAAATACTTTTTTGCAGATGATACGACATTAAGCGTAAATTATGGAACTGCTTATCGAACGCCATCTTTATTTGAACTGCATGCAGGATATTATGGAAATCCAGATCTCCAACCCGAAACAACCAAAAGTTTTGACGCAACCGTACAATACAAACATTTAAGCCTTACGTATTTCAATAACCTCGTTGACAACCTCATCGGTTATGATTCATTTTACGTCAATAGAACATCACGTCTCAAAGGATATGAAATTCGATATAACCGAAATGTTATCGAGACATTAGCCCTTAACTTTGCCTATACAAAATTATCCTCAAAAGATAAAGACGGAAAATATCTTGCTAGACGACCACATGATACTGCCATGGCATCATTGAATTATTATCCAACTGCCAAATTTTCACTGGGAACTACGGCAAATTATGTAGGAACACGCTATGATGATCTCGTACAAACAAATCAAACAGGGCGTTATACACTTATTAGCGCTGTAGCCAACTATGACCTAACGGATACTGTAGCACTTTATGTAAAAGGTGAAAATTTGACCGATAAACTGTATCAAGAAGTAAATGGTTACGGAACCGCTGGACGATCAGTTTATGCTGGATTAAACGCGCGATTCTAATGAAGCTCTACTTTCACCCCTATCTCCGCTATAAATTCTTCAACTCCCTCTTTACGGGGGCGGTTGGCGGATCGGTGTTTACTGTTTATGGGTCACTTTCTCCCAGTACCTTTTCTATCGGCGGAATACTTCTTGCGTTTGGGCTGATGGGGATGGCGTACTTTTATCACTATTTTATGAAGATAGAGCATTTCTTTCGCTTTTCACTCGCCGCAGAACTTGTTATGTTCGTTATGATCGTCTATTTTTTAGCTTTTCCAGCTCATATACTCACGGCACTGATCGTCTATGGAGCCTATCAGCTTTCCTTTATGTTCGGAGGCTATTTGGTTCGGGCTGAGACCCATTTTGCCCGTCATGCACGGATTATGGGATGGATTGATGTATCCAAACAACAAGGGTATCTCGCAGGGCTATTACTGTCGTATGGATTTTATAAAGGTATTGAATTTTACGGAGTAACACAAGCTATAACACAAGTATATTGGCTTCATACTCTTTTACTGCCGCTTGAGATTGTTATTATCGCATTATTACGAAGAGGATTTAAATCCCAATGACGTACCAAGAATGGTTTAATGCACACGCTTCCAAACACGCTGTTATAATGGAAAAGCTTACTGCTTTAAGTGAGACAGAAGTAATCGAGTATTTTCGATTTGAAAACATGGTGGTCAATGAACCGAATTTTTGTCTTTTGTACGCTGAAAATAAAAAGTGTCATGAGACGGAATATCTCAACTGCTATTGGTGTGCGTGTCCCTATTTTCGTTTTAAAGATTCTGGTTTTTCAACAGAAAACGGGAAGACTCTTTACAGTATCTGCTCTATCGAATCAAAAGAGGGTTCACAATTTTTAAGTGCAAAAAGTATCCATCAAGACTGCACAAACTGTTTGATTCCCCATCAAGAAAAAATTCTAAAAAAAGATTTTAATCGCAATTGGCGTACAACTATGGAAAAAGCACCGTGTGAATAGGGTAAAATAAAGAATATTGTTTTTGAGGGTATCAATGCGCATTGTTTTTATGTTGTGTACATTGCCATTGTTGCTTCTCGCGAAACCTCTTCCTTTGCTTTTTTCGGGAAATGAAAAGATCTCTTCACGTGATCTGTACAACACCCTTGAGATTCATCTTCCCTATGCCATCGAAGTGTGGGGCGATGCACCCGCTATGGAACCCGCCATCGTCTCTCAAAGTGTCACTGCGCTGGTGAGCTATTACCGAGCCAAAGGGTATTTTGGAACGAAAATCACTGCAGCTATTACTGAGACGTCAATTACATTAAGTATTCAAGAAAATGATCCGATCAAGGTTGTCGGAGTTCAAATCAACAGCACTCTCGACATCGATAACGACATCGAACTTCATCCCAAAGAACTCTTTGACCAAGACAAATTCACCTCTTCCAAAACACAAATCAAAAAACGCTATCACGATGCAGGGTATTGCAACGGGGTATTTAATTCCAAAGCATGGGTTGATATCGAAACGCATGAAGCTCACGTACTGTTTGAAGTAACGCCCAATGAAAAATGTACCTTTGGTCCCATTATTGTCGATTCTACCCCCAATATTGATGGCGCACTTACTGCCTCTTTGCTTCGTTTCCAAGAAGGAGACACCTACAGTCTTGAAGCGATACAGCAAAGTTATGAATCCCTCTACGCACAAGAAGGGATCTCACGTGTCTCTATCAACGATACTGACCGAAATGGGAGCGTAGTCCCCATCACACTAGGGATCGAAGAGGTCGATAAGCCTATCCGTTTCAGTGCCGGTTTAGGTATCAGCAGCGACCAAGGCGTGGGTGGACAAATCGCCTTAAAACACCGTAATTTTTTCGGCAATCTCAAAACCCTCTCTCTGGAAGCTAAATTTACCGAAATCAAAAAAACCGCCTCCAGCATCCTCTCTGTTCCTTTGTACAATCAGCTTTTTGCTTATGGTGAAGTCGGGTATTCGGATGAACAGTTTGATGGATACAAATCTGAGAGTGTTTTCGAAAAACTCACCCTAAAACAGCAAGATAAGCCAACCTCCGTTGTAGTCTCTTTGCTTTTTGATCAAGCCAAAACCTATGACAGTACCAACACCGATGCGTTCCCAAACTCCAACCTTTTTATCCCTTCTCCGATGGCAGAAATCAACCTTGACACACGAGACAAACTGCTCGAACCCACACGTGGAAATTGGCTCAACATCAAAGCACAAGGTTCACTTTATTCAGGTATTTCGGATGCTACGTATTTTAAAACACTCCTCGCAGGGGCGCATATCCAGAGTTTCGGAGAACACATCCTTGCAGCAAGGATGGAATGGGGAACATTACGAACCTATGAGGGAGAAGTCCCAAGCGCCTACCGTTTTTACGCAGGGGGGATGAGCTCCAACCGTGCCTATACCTATCGGGAGTTGGGTCCAAAAGATTTACATGGTGATCCCATCGGATTTAACTCTCTTCTGGAAGGGACGCTCGAATATCGCTTTCCTATCTATGACGCTATTCGAGGAGTCCTATTCACCGATCTTACCTATGGTTCGGACAATTACCTCCCAGACTACTCGATTCCTTACTTGGGAGTAGGAGGAGGGTTGCGCTACGTTACCCCTATCGGTCCCATTGCGATTGATGTAGGATTTGATCCTAATGATACAGGACAATATGCACTTCACTTTCGCATAGGGGAGCTGTTTTGATGAAAACAACACTCCCTAAACCTTATGTAAAACGACTTTTAAGGGCACTTAAACATCTCTTTGTCGCCATTCATGCCCTTACTGTCATGGCAATATTGTTCGCCTCTGCTCTCTTATACATCGCTTTTCGCCCGGATGGACTTGCATTGCTTAACACCGCCGTTCTAACTCCTCTGGGAATCGGATACACCTCGGCTGAGGGTTCGCTATCGCAAGGGGTGACGCTGCACAATCTTCACACGCAAAGCATCGATGTTAAAACCCTGACACTGGATTATAATCTCACCGCTATTTTAAAAGGAAAACACGTTGTCGATTCTATCCGTATTGACGGATTACGCATTGAACTTGATGATTTCATCAGTGATGACGATACACCAAACCTTCCCCTGCCGACATTTGCCCTCAAAGAGGTGATTCTAACCAATCTCCAACTCATCAGCAGCTATCCTGTCGAGCTTGATATTCATGGAGAGAACGGTTCATTTGATGGAAATAATCTGAATTTTAATACCCTTACTGTCTCGGCTAGAACCCAATACGCCAGCGGTGCCTTGCAAGGGACGCTCAAGAACAATACCATCTCGGGAACGGGAATCGTTTATCCAAATGCCGCAGAACTTGACCCTTACGTCAAAGATTTTGTAACGCTTCCAGCTTCACAGCCCATCGACATTGTGGAGCTTTCCGATTCAAAAGTACTGCTTTCTACCTATTTTAATACCCTGACTGCCAATTTTGATCCTAAGATGTCACTGAATACCGCAAAAGTAACCATGGATTATCACTATCAAAACAACTACATCGATTTCTCCGCCCTTTACACGCTTATACGAGAGGGCAATCAACTGAAAACCTCCCAAAAACTTCGCTATAACTTTGATGGAGTGACTGCGACGACGTTTGAGGGGACAGTGCTCGCCTCTGAGTTTCCGCTCCCTTCTAAAACCATCACCGGAAGTTTCCGTGATGATCCTGAGGGGATTGCCGGTAAACTCTCCATGGCACAAACGTCTCTCCTGCTGCAAAGCAATGATTATGAAAATTTCAAATGGCATTTTACAACCTTGAATGATACCCTTGACTTTCTTCCGATGCTTCCCGAAGCACTTCGTCGCTCTCCCCTTAGAGGATCGGCACAAGGGAATTATCATCTCAATAGCACCACCCTAAGCGGAATATTTGATGCCCATCACAATCACGTGGACATGAACGGAACGCTTCTTTTTCATAACGACAAACTTCAGATCAATGCCAAGATGCTCCTCCCTCCCGATGCTCCAACGTGGCAACCATGGAGTGTGAAACCTCCGCATGAACTTGATTTTGCCCTTACTCAAGAAGGAGAAAAGACTCATCTTTCTCTTAACGGTCAAGACTTTGCCCTCTCACTCCAACGCCATAATGAAGTAATCCAAGGTTCAGGTAACTATATGGCAAGTTTTTTTGACATTAACGGTACCCACAGTGATCTATCTACAAGCATGACGCTCACCACCCTGACACCTTCGCTCGCTAAAACACTCACCCTAATCCCATCCATAACTCTCCCTGATACGGGATATTACGATGCTGAGATACACTCCTCAACACATATTCTTTACGATACCTCGCTTCACATCGATTCAATAGTTGAGATACCATGGTACGCAACCGTTATGGATTCCAAACATCAATACAGCGGAATCAACAGCACATTGTCTCTTCACTATAACGACAATACTATTATTATCGACAAGTACCTTCTCGATATTGCCGATCACCCTATCACGTCCCAACGACAATCTCATTTGCACTTCGATTCTTTAGACAACCTCATCATTGATGAAATTTGGATATTTGATGCTCTTCGCTTAGAAGGGATTCTTAATACCGATACCTTGGCGACGGCACTGTCTCTAAAATCAACTAAATTCAGCTACAAAGGTCCCGAGGGAGAAGCGCATGCTGCGATTGATTTGCATTACGAACGCGATGCTAATGCGACCCAAAAGCTCAACGGTACCATCACGGTTTTGGATGGACAAATCACCTATTTGCCTCTACAAAAATTCAAAGTGATGGACGATGATGTCATTATTGTCCAAGACGTAACCGCACCCAGCAAGTCTTCTCTTGCCGTAGAGATAAAAATAGATGCACTAAAACCCATACACTATCTCACCAAAGAACTCGACATTCATCTCATTCCTGACTTCACCTTCTGGAAAGATCCACAAAATGATATGCAAATTTTGGGAATGGTCACCCTCCCAAACGGAACGATTACAACCAATGGAAAAATTTTCACCCTTCACCCAAGCTATCTCTATTTTGGAGGTGAGATTCCCAATAATCCGTATCTGGATATTACGCTCAACCATGAAGTAGATTACAAAAAAATTCAAATCTATATCACACACAAACTTGATTCCCCTATCTTCTTATTCAGCTCTGACCCTGTTATGAGCCAAAATGACATCATGAGCTATATCCTCTTTGGTGCATCTTCGGGAAACACCCTCAGCAGCAGCGGCAATAACGTCACTGCCCGCGCAGATGCCACCAACTTTATGCTGGGAGCCGGACTCAAAAGTCTTATTGGAGGAGCAACGAAACTTCAGATTGACACCATGAACATCCTCACCACCAAAGAGGGGGGAATGGGATTTGAAGTAGGAGCACGCCTCAACAAAGATTTCCGAGTACTCTATAAAAATGATACTGTTTCGAGTGTTTTGGTTCAATATACTGTAAACCGTTGGCTGCGACTGGATGCCGATATTCATGAATTGGGTCAGGGAATCAATGCCATTTACATCAAAGACTTTGGTGATTTTCTCCCTCACAACAGTACTAAAAAACAAATTCCTTGATATTCGTCAATCTTTTACCTCAACCCAAGCGGTATACTTTGAAAAAAGCGGAGAGCCCCAATGATTTTAGAATTTATGCGTGACGATCACCGAGCGTGCGACCATCTCTACACCGAAGCAGAAAATGCCCTTGCGGAGAAAAAAGTAGACGAAGCCAAAACTCTTTTTGAGCAGTTTTACCGTGCCACCAATCACCATTTCGACATGGAAGAGCGCCAACTTTTTATTACGTTTGAAAAACGAACCGGAATGATGGGTGGACCTACGCAAATGATGCGCTACGAACACCAGCAGTTACGTACACAGTTGGAATCGATGCACAAAGCACTCAACGAAGGAAAACATGATGACTTTTTCGGAATCGGAGAATCGTTTATGATTATGCTTCAGCAGCACAACATGAAAGAAGAGCAGATGCTCTATCCTATGATTGACCGTGCACTAGAGGGTGATGCAGAGATTATGATTCAAACACTAAAAGAGATGCCACAATGATTCTCATCGATGCGCGAGAACTGGAGCACCCTATCCCTTTGGAAATGACGGTTACTGCGTTTAAAAATCTTATGGGCTCAGAAGTAATCCATTTCATCAACCGCCGTGAACCTATACCTTTGTTTGAAATACTCACCAAAAACGGCGGATTTTATCTCTCTCGTCAAAACAGCGAAGGGGTATGGCACATCCACATTACCCGTGACCCGAACCTCGATTTGAAAGCCATCCATGTTTGAAGGGCTTTCACTCGATCAAGCGCCTCCTTTTTCGGTAGTGATGCGCTTTTTTCTCACTCTCCCGCTGTTTGGACTGTTCTTGAGTATTGTGATGGTTCTTGCTCCCCATGAAGTTCTAACCCCAAGCCATCCTCTCTCACTGGTAAGTATCCATCTCCTCTTTTTAGGGATACTCTCCATGGGGATGATCGGTGCACTTTTTCAAATGCAAAGCGTTTTGGGCGGAAAACCTATCCCCTCCCCTTTGGGCAACTCACTGATTATCCATACATTACTCACACTGGGCACCCTTTCATTGGCGAGTGCGTTTGCGTTTGGGATCAGCGAACTTTTTATTATTGCAGGGGTGTTTTTAGGCAGCTCACTCCTCTATTTTGCTCAAATTCTCCTGCCATTACTCTTTGCTACCATCACCCATGACACCTTAAAGGGGATGCGTTTAGCGGTAATAGCCTTGCTGCTAACCGCCACGTTAGGCATCGTTATGGCAACCGCGTATGCTAACGGAACATTCAGTGAGTATCACAATATCATCCGCACGGCTCACTACTCCATCGGACTTATCGGCTGGATTGCGATGCTGATTGTCCATGTCACATTTCAAGTCGTTGAGATGTTTTACGTCACCACATCCTACAGCAATTGGTGCAAACACAATGTCGGACGAATACTCATAGCCTCTCTTGCTCTCAAAGTTTTATGGCTGATTTTAAGTCTCCCGTTTCCATGGGTATGGGATTTGATGATGGGATCATTATTGATGGGATTTGTCGTCACGACGATGAAGCGGCTTCAAATGCGCAAACGTCGCGTTAGTGATGTTAGTATCTGGTTTTGGCGTGCAGGGATGGGCTTTCTTACGGTGGCTCTTGGTTCGTACGCTTTTTTTATTCTAAGTGATTACCCTCCCCTAGAAGCCATGAGCCTCATCTCTTTTGCCCTCTTTGCACTTGCGATTATCTTGGGGATGATGGGGAAAATTGTCCCTTTTTTAGTATGGTTTCATCTGAGTTCATCGGGCTTTATGGAAACACCGATCATGTCAAACATCATTCCTCAACACCGACTCAAAATCATTTTTTGGCTTTTTTTGAGTACGGCGTTGTTAGCGATAGCCGCCCCTTTTTACGCGAACGTTTTAATCCTGTGCGCCCTTACAAGCATGGCGATGTTTGGACTGCTCCTTTTTAATCTCATCACCGCACAACGACTCTATCATCATACGCTCCAACATGGGACAAAATTTAGCTTCGAGAGTTAATCTCGAGCCATAATCTTTTGCTTCTCTGCCTCAAACTCCATTTCATTGATTGCACCGCTGTCATACAACTGTTTAACCCGTTCTAGGTCATTATACTTTTGATTTGAATCGGTCGTATTCTGAGGGACTTTTGTCGATTTTCCCAAGATGGCATACAAAACAAATCCAAGAAACGGGATAAAAAATACCAGTAAAAACCATACAATTTTAACCGCAATGTCATTAAAAGTAGAGCGAATAATGTCCACCAACGCCCATATCCACAATGCAAAAACAGCCATAGCCAACAACAACCAAAATACCCCAAACATCATAATCGAATTTTCCATACTTACCCTCTTTTATTTTTGCCAATAATGGTTATTGTAGCACAGATTCAAAAATGCTCACTTCCAATTAAGTGAAAATTTCAAATGAAAACGATATAGTTTCATTCTTCTAAAAATGGACAGTTGGCCGAGTGGTCGAAGGCGCACGCCTGGAACGCGTGTAAAGGGCAACCTTTCTAGGGTTCGAACCCCTAACTGTCCGCCATAAGAAACGCCTATTTATAGGGATTAAATCAGCTTTATTTCCACAAATCATTTCCACATTCTTAGAATTTCCACTATATTTGCTATCAAATCAATTATAACTTGCTATACTGTAATCAGACTATATAAAAGGCATTGATAATGGTGTTTACAGTTATTTTCTTACTTCTTTTAATCCTTGTAGCTGTTCTAGAAATAAATGGACTGAAGATAAAAGTGAGTACTTTAGAGCGTCTTCTATATGACAGGCGTGAGTTGGAGACAATTTTCCAGTAGTGGCATTAATGGTTTTTTCTTCAAGAAATACTCCATATTTACCGTACCACTGGGATAATGCCTCGGTAAA
>Ga0265593_1000218_pt1 | contig 36626 bp, 32 predicted proteins | sample saktaG_8_FD_190136 | JGI IMG/M metagenome (GOLD analysis project Ga0265593, IMG submission 190136) | Saline water microbial communities from Sakinaw Lake, British Columbia, Canada - sak_2011_5_24_36m | ecosystem: Environmental > Aquatic > Non-marine Saline and Alkaline > Saline ... | reverse complement strand
TTATCTAAAATACTTAATGCGAATACAAACATCAGTGCTGAAATGGCCATTAGATTGTCACAATGGCTTGGTACGTCATCTGACGTATGGCTAAGCATGCAAGTTAAATATGATTTGTGGCAAGCTGAGCAAAAAGCCACATTTCATATTGAAAGATTGGCAGCTTAGCAAGACAATCCGTATAAGATGCCTTTAATAGTTACGCAGCCATCTAAATTAATCGCTTGGCAGTGCAAGATGCTTATCAGCTAGTATGCTTCTTATGTTCACCCAGTTTATCCATAATAGCGAAGATGAGTCCTGTAAATACAAACGTGACATGAACTCCAAGTTTCCATGCCATTTGCCTATCCTCAAAACTCTCCACATTGAAAAATGCTCTTAACAATTCGATTCCAGAAATAGCAATAATCGATGCGACTAGCTTCATTTTGAGATCGCCAAAATCGACATGTCCCATCCAATCAGGTCGATCTTCGTGATCTTCAGTATCAATTTTGGAGACGAAGTTCTCATAACCCGCGAAGATAATGATGATAAGTAGATTAGCTAGTAGCACTATGTCCACTAGTGAAAGAACCCCAACTACAAGGCTTCCCTCACCAGAAATCAACATATGAAACAGGTGGATGAACTCAATGCCAAAGTACCAGATTAGCGCTACTATCGCACCAACTAAACCTACATAAAATGGCGCTAATAGCCACCTGCTTGCAAAAAGGAAGTTTTCCAGTAAATTTTCTATAGCTTTCATTAATTTTTATCCTAAATAGGGAATGGTTCAGCTTAACGCTTAAGTATTAACACGAAGCAACACGGCTGCGTTGAGTGTGATCAAGATGCCACTTAAAACCTTGATACGCGCTTGTCATAGCATCAGATACATAATAGCGCAGTACAAACTAACACTACCTACATTTTTGCAGTGCTCGTTGACATTTGACAAGATTGCTATGTTTGTATTTTCTGAATGTCTCCTATGGGTCGAAGTGACGATTTTTAAGTCTGCAATAGCGCAATATATTTTTACAGTATTTGTTAGTTTTAACTATATGAATTCTTCTAAGTGACTCGCAATTCGCGCAATATCTCTGAATTCTTAGTATCTACAGTAATTAATATTCAAGCTACATCTAGCAAAATAATTTTACTTTGAGAAAGCTTAAGACTGAACATCAAAAATTTGCTTATGTCAGCTTCAAGTAAGATTAACCAAGTATTCTCTATCTCAATGGTTACTAATAATTTTTTTATAGAACCTACTACATAATTATTTTTAATTTGGATAGTGAGACTTATGAAACGTTTCCTAATATTAGCGGTACTAGCTTCTGCCGCAATTACTACCCCATCTTTCGCTGCAGATGTTGGTGTCTCTGTAAGCATTGGCCAACCAGGCTTTTATGGCCAGCTCGATATTGGTGGTTATCCACCACCACAAGTAATCTATAGTCAGCCAATAGTAATACAGCGAGTACCTATGGATCGTCCGCCGATTTATTTACGCGTACCTCTAGGTCATGCAAAACATTGGAGGCGACATTGTGGCGAATATAATGCATGTGGTGAAAGGGCTTATTTCGTTCATGACGACTGGTATAACCGCGAGTACGCTCCACGTTACCAAGAGGGTCATCGTGAGTTTCATGAGGAATATAGAGATAACCGCCATGAAGAACGTATGGATGACCGTCGAGAAGAACATCGTGATAACCGTAACCACTGATAAAATTTCACTAACGCAATTTCATTGAAAAATATGGATATATCTTATTGATTAATAAGTAAATTTGTCAACAGCGCAGTGACCCTGGGTACTAATAAATAAGCCCTCTTATGAGGGCTTATTTATGGAAATCGAAACGGCGTGTGTCACGCACTCACAGCACGCATCCTGTCCATTTTCTCGATAACCGCCTGATAGAGATCATGGTCGGAATCTGGGTTATTGCGATCTGGATGGTGGGCGCTACGAATCTTTTTCAGCTTGGTCACATCGTCTGGTAGGTCATGCACCTTGGTCACTCGGTCGCCATTCTTGACCATCGAGCGCTGAAGCTCAGCCTCGGCACCTTCGCGTGTGTCATATAATTTTTTACTGCCAAGACGCCAACTATCCTGATTTTTGCGTGGGGATAGCTTCTCCTTACCATCAAACCAGATCCATCTACCAGTATCTGGATCTTGTTCAAAATTAATGGTGGTGATGGCGTAGGTATGAACTGGCGGCTCTATTTCCCTGCCGTCTAGCTTAATGATCTTGCCGACAGTCCCGACCGAGACAATGTAATACGCGCCTGCCCCATGCGGGCAGAACGCGCTGCTGTTCGTTGGTTCAGGCTTACTGTCGTTACTTGATGCATTCATTTCAGCCATGCGGCTGAGTGCTCTGCGTTGTGCGTTGGTCAATGTTATTGCTCCTTATATTAGTTGAATCCCAATGAGATCAGCCGCTAGACTCCTAAAACAGCTTCGCAACGATTATGTCTGCGCGAGAGTCGTTCTTGAACTCATCATCGCTGGCGATCAGAGACTGGTCTTTTGGGTCAGCAGTGTAGTAACACCTTTTTACTGATGGTATTGTCTGCTGTGTGTTCGCACTGCGTCCAACATGGCGGCCGCATTCTCTGGTGGGGTTAACTGTGTAATACCGTGACCTAAGTTGAACACATGGCCATGGCCATTACCATAGCTTTGTAAAACTTTAACCACTTCTTTTTCAATGGCTTCTGGTGTCGAGAGCAATATGGCTGGATCTAGGTTACCCTGTAAGGCCACCTGCGCGCCTACACGCTGTCTTGCACTGCCAATATCAACAGTCCAATCTAAACCTAGCGCATCAGCGCCAATCGCGGCCTGCGACTCTAGCCATAAGCCACCGCCTTTGGTAAACACCACGCTAGGCACTACTCGCCCATCATTCGTTTTAGTTAAACCATCGACAATTTTTTGCATATAATTGAGCGAAAACTCCTTGTACGCATCATGAGACAGTGCGCCGCCCCATGAGTCAAAAATCATCACCGCTTGTGCACCGGCAGCAATTTGTGCATTCAGATATTGAATCACAGTTTGTGCTGTGGTATCCAAGATATGGTGAAGCAAATCTGGACGAGCATAGGCCATTTTCTTAATTGTTAAAAAGTCAGTCTTGCCTTTGCCTTCAACCATATAGGTTGCTAATGTCCATGGGCTACCCGTAAAGCCAATCAAAGGTAAGCGGCCATTTAGGGTTTTGCGAATCTGGCTAACTGCATCAAACACATACTGTAGTTTTCCCATGTCTGGCACTGTGAGCTTTTTAATATCCGCTTCTAGTTGAAGCGTACGCTCAAATTTCGGACCTTCACCTTCTTCGAAATATAAACCCAAACCCATGGCATCTGGCACAGTCAGAATGTCAGAAAACAGGATTGCAGCATCCAGTAGTGGATAACGATCTAAAGGTTGCATGGTCACTTCGGTAGCAAAATCAGCGTTCTTACATAACTGTAAAAAACTACCTGCATTTTTTCGGCTTTGCCTATATTCAGGTAAGTATCGACCGGCTTGGCGCATCATCCATACGGGAGTGTAATCGGTCGGTTGGCGCATCAACGCTTTTAGGAAAGTATCGTTTTGTAATGGATTCATATTTATTACCTAATAAAAAAAGGATGCATCTGCTCTTGCATCCTTAGTTTTTAAATGTAGAAACTGGCGTGTAAAAGGAACTAGCGTGGAAGTATCGATGTACCCATTAAAAATTCGTCAACGGCCCGTGCTGCTTGGCGGCCTTCGCGAATCGCCCATACCACCAATGACTGACCGCGTCGGATATCACCAGCGGCAAATACCTTGGCTGATGAAGTCGCATAATTTTCAGTATTAGCTTTTGCATTACCGCGCTGGTCTTTCTCTACGCCAAAGGCTTCAAGTAGCTTTTGCACTGGTGACACAAAACCCATCGCGAGCAATACCAAATCTGCTTTAATCACAAATTCCGTGCCTGGCACTTCCTGCATTTTGCCATCTTTCCACTCCACTTTTGTGCCTTTTAGCGCCACTAACTTGCCATTTTCACCGATAAATTCTTTGGTAGTAATAGACCAGTCACGGTTTGCACCCTCTTCATGTGAGCTTGAAGTACGCATTTTAAGTGGCCAGTTTGGCCATACCATCTCTTTGTTTTCTTTTTCTGGTGGCCGTGGCATTAACTCAAACTGCGAAATGGCTGCGGCGCCATGGCGGTTTGACGTACCGACGCAATCAGAACCGGTATCACCGCCACCTATCACAACTACATTTTTATTCGTTGCCAATACTTGATTCGGCACGGTATCGCCTGCCACCACCTTGTTTTGTGGGGTTAAAAAATCCATGGCAAACATCACGCCATCAAGCTCACGTCCTGGTACAGGCAAATCACGTGGATATTCGGCACCGCCGGCTAAGACTACAGCATCAAATTCACCCACTAAGTCATCAGCTTTAACATTCTCGCCCACATGTTGATTGACGCGGAACTCAACACCTTCTGCCGTCATTTGCACAACGCGTTTATCAATATGGGATTTTTCCATTTTAAAATCTGGAATGCCGTAACGTAACAAGCCACCGATACGGTCATTCTTTTCTAATACCACTACAGTATGCCCTACCCGCGCTAACTGCTGCGCGGTAGCCAAGCCAGCAGGTCCGGAGCCGACCACAGCCACTTTTTTACCTGTTTTGTGCGAAGGAATTTGCGGTTTGACCCAGTCATTTTCCCATGCTTTATCAATAATCGCGTGCTCAATCGACTTAATGCCGACTGCATCATCATTGATGTTTAATGTACAGGCCGCTTCACAAGGTGCTGGACAAATACGTCCTGTAAATTCAGGGAAATTATTGGTTGAGTGTAAGACGTCAATCGCGGCGCGCCAATCTTGGTTGTACACCAAGTCATTCCAATCCGGAATAATATTATTGACTGGACAACCAGAAGTACAAAATGGAATGCCACAGTCCATGCACCGCGCACCTTGCTGCTTGGCTTGATCATCACTTAAATGTAATACAAACTCTTTGTAGTTTTTAACGCGATTTTGTACTGGCAAATTGGCCTCAGCCAAGCGTTCGTATTCTAAAAATCCAGTTGCTTTTCCCATTATGCGGCTACCAATACTTTATCTTGAGCAAGTTCAATTAAAGCGCGCTTATATTCGTTAGGCATCACCTTAACGAACTTAGCACGCATATTATCCCAATCCGCCAGCAAGGCCTTAGCACGCTCGCTATTGGTATATTTAACGTGATTATTTATCAGTGCTAATAAGGTTACTTCATCGGGCTGATTGAGATGCTGCACAACTTCTTTTGCTGCCTTAGCTTCATGTTCAACCTTTTCCAATGACACCATGCCCATATTACAGCGCTTTGCAAATAAGCCGTCTTCATCATAAACATAAGCCACACCACCGCTCATCCCAGCAGCAAAGTTTTGTCCAGTTGACCCCAATACCACTACGGTACCACCAGTCATATATTCACATCCATGATTGCCCACACCTTCAACAACGGCTGAGGCGCCAGAATTGCGCACACAAAAACGCTCGCCTGCCACGCCACTGAAATAACTCTCGCCATTGGTTGCACCGTACATCACGGTATTGCCGACAATAATGTTTTCATGCGATTGTCCGCGGAAATTACTTGGCGGTTTAATCACAATACGTCCACCACATAAACCTTTACCCACATAATCGTTACCTTCACCAACCAGCGTAAAGCTAATACCTTGGGCTAAAAATGCCGCAAAACTTTGACCTGAAGTGCCAGTGAAATTAATGCTAATGCTATCGTTTGGTAAGCCTGCACCACCAAAACGCGTAGCGACTTGATTAGACAGCATGGTACCTACGGTACGATTGGTATTAGAAATTGGCAGATTTAGCACTACTTTTTGACCTTGCTCTAAGGCTGGTTTTGCCAAATCGATTAACTGATTATCTAGCGCATTTGCCAAACCATGATCTTGCACATCATTATTTTTACGTGAAACGTTGGCTGGCATTTCTGGTAGATGGAAAACCTTAGCGAAATCTAAACCACTAATTTTCCAGTGATCAATCCCCGCCTGCATATCAAGTAAATCTGCACGGCCAATCAAATCGTCAAACTTGGCGACTCCGATAGAAGCCATCAACTCACGGACTTCTTCAGCGACAAAGAAGAAGTAATTCACCACATGCTCTGGCTGACCTGTAAAGCGCTTACGCAGTTCAGGGTCTTGTGTAGCAACACCAACAGGGCAAGTATTAAGATGACATTTACGCATCATAATGCAGCCTTCTACCACTAGCGGCGCAGTCGCAAAACCAAACTCGTCCGCGCCCAATAAAGCACCCACTACCACATCACGGCCAGTTTTAATTTGGCCATCGACTTGCACTACCACACGGCCGCGCAACTGGTTGAGTACCAATGTTTGCTGAGTCTCAGACAAACCAAGCTCCCATGGCGTACCTGCATGCTTCACTGAAGAGATTGGCGATGCGCCAGTGCCACCATCGTGACCTGCGATCACAATATGGTCAGACTTAGCTTTTGCAACGCCTGCAGCCACGGTACCCACGCCGGTTTCAGAAACTAATTTCACTGAAATAGACGCTTTAGGATTGGCATTTTTTAAATCGTGAATCAGTTGTGCCAAATCTTCAATAGAGTAAATGTCGTGATGTGGCGGTGGTGAAATTAAACCCACGCCTGGTACTGAAAAACGCAGTTTGGCAATATATTCACTCACTTTATGGCCTGGTAATTGTCCACCTTCACCCGGCTTAGCACCCTGCGCCATTTTTATCTGGATTTGATCAGCAGATGCTAGGTATTCAGCAGTGACGCCAAAACGACCTGATGCCACTTGCTTGATTTTTGAGCGCATCGAGTCGCCGGCTTTTAGTGGAATGTCTTTGACAATCACATGCTCGCCAATCACCTTAGCCATACTGCTGTCGGTGCTGACTGCAATAAAGCGTTTAGGGTCTTCACCGCCTTCGCCGGTATTGGACTTACCACCAATACGGTTCATGGCAATAGCTAGAGTGGCGTGAGCTTCAGTAGAAATTGAACCTAAAGACATGGCCCCAGTGGCAAAGCGTTTAACGATTTCTTTTGCTGACTCTACAGATTCCAGTGGAATCGCTTTGCTTGCCGATTTAATTTCAAACAGACCACGCAGTGTCATATGGCGGCGGGATTGATCGTTAATCAGCTTGGCATATTCTTTATAAGTATCGTATTGATTAGTACGCGTCGCATGTTGCAGTTTCGCAATCGAGTCTGGCGTCCACATATGCTCTTCACCACGGATACGAAATGCGTACTCACCGCCAGCTTCTAAGCTATTCGCCAACACTGGATCTTCGCCGAAAGCCGCGCTATGCATACGCACTGATTCTTCAGCCACTTGATCCAAACCGATACCTTCAATATTGGTGGCAGTGCCGGTAAAGTATTTTTCTACAAATGCAGAATTTAAGCCTATGGCTTCAAAAATATGCGCACCGCAATAAGATTGGTAAGTAGAAATGCCCATTTTAGACATGACTTTATATAAGCCTTTGCCGATCGCTTTTACAAACTTCTTCGCAGCTTCAGCATTGTCTTTAGTACCAAGGTGATTGATGGTCTCGAATGCTAACCAAGGACAAACCGCCTCAGCGCCATAGCCTGCTAATAATGCAAAATGATGGACTTCACGTGCTGAACCAGTATCGATCACTAAACCGGTGCTGGTGCGCAGCCCAGTTTTTACCAAATGCTGATGTATAGCAGAACAGGCTAGTAAGGCTGGAATCGCTAAGCGTGACTCACTGACATTGCGATCAGACAGAATGATAATATTAAAGCCCTCTTGCACCGCTTTTTGCGCTGCACTAGCAATGCTGGCTACTGCCGCGGCCATGCCTGCCTTGCCCAAATTGGCAGCGTAAGTGATATCTAACACTAAGGATTGATATTGATTTTGGGTCAGAAGCGCAATTGATTTTAATTGCTCTAGCTCATCCAACGTCAATACAGGCTGACTAGCCTCTAAGCGCAATGCTGGTTTGGTTTCATCTACACCTAATAAATTAGGTTTAGGTCCAATAAAAGTCACCAATGACATGACCAACTCTTCACGAATCGGATCTATTGGCGGGTTAGTGACTTGCGCAAAGAGCTGTTTGAAATAGTTGTATATCAACTTAGGTTTAATAGACAACACAGGCAATGCAGCGTCATTACCCATAGAACCCGAAGCTTCTTCGCCATTTTGGACCATAGGCAACATGACAAATTTAATATCTTCTTGCGTATATCCAAACACTTGCTGCATATCAAGCAGATTAATCTGTGGCAAGCTGGCGGCGATTTCAAGCGCTCCGCCGACTTTAGGCATATCACTTAAAAAATAACGACTTTTTTCTATCCATTGCTGGTAAGGCTTTGCCGTTGCTAATGCTTTTTTAACTTCAGCATCATCAATAATACGGCCTTGCTCCATATCAATGAGTAGCATTTTCCCTGGCTCTAAACGCCATTTTTTTACAATTTTTTCTTGCGGGAAAGTGAGCACACCCATTTCTGATGCCATCATCACTAAATCGTCATCGGTCACTAAATATCGCGCTGGACGTAAACCATTACGGTCTAATGTAGCACCAATCATACGGCCATCTGTAAACGCCACTGCGGCTGGGCCATCCCATGGTTCCATCAATGCAGCATGATATTCGTAGAAAGCGCGACGCTCTTCATCCATCAACGGATTGCCTGACCAAGCTTCAGGAATAAGCATCATCATCGCGTGTGGCAAGCTATAACCACCGGCCACTAGCAACTCTAAACAATTATCAAAGCAGGCTGAATCTGACTGCCCATCAACAATTAATGGCCATAGTTTTTCTAAATCTTCGCCTAACAATGCTGAGCGCATGGTTTCATGACGTGCGGCCATCCAGTTGACATTGCCTTGTACGGTATTGATTTCACCATTATGCGCAATCATGCGGAATGGGTGTGCCAAATCCCAAGCAGGAAAGGTGTTAGTTGAAAAGCGCTGATGTACTAGTGCGAGTGCTGAGACTACAGTCGCATCATTTAAATCTTGGTAATAAATACCCACTTCATTTGCTAGCAACATCCCTTTGTAAACAATGGTGCGTGACGACAATGACGGAATATAAAAAGCGGCGTTATCTTGCAAATTAAGCGCGGCTACTGCGTGCTCTACGCGCTTACGTATCACAAATAGTTTACGCTCAAAAGCATCCTGATCAGCGACAGTGCTTGCGATCAATACCTGACGCATATTCGGCTCTACATCGCGCGCAGCTTGGGCAATATTGCTGTTATCAACCGGCACTTGGCGCCAGCCTAATAAAACTTGCTGCTCTTCTTGAATAATTTTGCCAATTAAAGCCTCAACCTGCTCACGGCTTGTATCTGCCTGTGGCAAAAACACATTGCCCACGGCATATTCCCCAGCGGCCGGCAATTGAATATCTAGCTTAGCCGCTTCTTTGCGCATAAATGCGTCTGGCATTTGCATCAACAGCCCAGCACCATCCCCTAGTTTTGGATCGTAACCGGTAGCACCACGATGGGTTAAGTTGGTGAGTAACTGCAAACCCTTTTGCACAATATCATGGCTCTTTTTACCCTTGATATGCGCAACAAAGCCCACACCACAAGCATCATGCTCGTTGGATGGGTTGTATAACCCTTGCTTATTGGGCTTGCTGGGATTTGAAAGGGCTGAATTTTCAAGCGCGGCTTGAATATTGGTCTGCGCAATTAGGTTACTTAACTCTGATGCCATATTATCTGATCACAAAACATTTAGCGGAACCGGCGATTTTACCGTCAAATGCCTATGTGTTCAATAAGATAGAGCCTAAAGATTAAGTTTATTTTAAGCAACACACTTACCAACCATCAACTAAGCTTAGGCTAGCGGAGCACCTTGAGATTCACAACCTAACCTAGAGCTACCAGTTGAAACGCTTTTTTAGCCGCTACGATGGTGTAGGCAATGTCTTCATCACTATGTGCAGCAGAAACAAATCCAGCTTCAAACGCTGACGGGCCAAGGTAGATGCCGCTATCGAGCATGCTATGAAAGAACTTATTAAAGTGCTCTTTATTCGACTGCATAATTTCATTAAAGCTGGTTGGGCAGTGCTCGCAGAAATAAAGCCCGAACATACCGCCCACATTTTGCGCATTAAACACTACGCCCACTTCTTTCGCCACCGCAATCAAACCATCAACCAATTTTTTGGTTTGCGCTGCTAGCTTCAAATGAAAGTCTGGCGCCTGAATTAATGCCAAGGTTTGTAAACCAGCAGTTACCGCAACTGGGTTGCCGGATAAAGTGCCAGCCTGATACACCGCACCTAGAGGCGCTAAACAACTCATAATATCCTTACGTCCACCAAAAGCACCCACAGGCAAGCCACCACCGATGACTTTACCCAAAGTCGTCATATCTGGCTTGATGTTGTACAGTGCTTGCGCACCACCAAGATGCACACGGAAGCCAGTCATGACTTCGTCAAAAATCAACACCGCGCCATGTTTAGAACATAACTCACGCAAAGCATGCAAGAACTCCATATGCGGCACGATTAAATTCATGTTCCCCACCACTGGCTCAATAATGACGCATGCAAGCTCGTCACCGACTTGCGCAAATAGGTCCCGCAAGGCCTGTGTATTATTGTATTCAAGGGTTAATGTATGCGCTGCCACCTCTGCCGGCACGCCAGCTGAGCTTGGCTCACCAAAGGTAAGCAAACCCGAACCTGCTTTAACCAATAGTGCATCCGCATGACCGTGATAACAACCTTCAAATTTCAGAATTTTGCTACGTCCAGTAAATCCTCGTGCCACACGAATAGCGCTCATGGTCGCCTCGGTACCACTGCTCACCAAGCGCACTTGCTCCATACTCGGCACCAGCTTATTAATCAGTTGCGCCATCTCCAGCTCTAGGCCTGTAGGGGCGCCAAATGACAAGCTATTTTCTGCCACGTCTTGCACCGCTTTAATCACTTGTGGATGCGCGTGCCCTAAGATCATCGGCCCCCAAGAATTGATGTAGTCAATGTATTGCTTGCCATCAACATCCCAAAGCTTAGAACCCAGCCCTTTTTTAAAAAATATCGGCGTGCCGCCCACGCTACGAAACGCGCGTACCGGGGAATTAACACCCCCAGGAATAAGTTGTTGAGATTGTTCGAATAGGCTTTGATTAAGTGAGGTCATGATATATACAGTTGTGAAAATTGTTGGGTGGTTGATTCTACGTTATCTACACTGAAAATTGCGTTAATCATAGCCAGTGCATTGGCGCCAGCTTCAATAACTAAAGGCGCATTTTTTAGCGTAATGCCACCAATCGCTACGCTAGGAATACTGAGCATTTTTGCCTGTTTAAATAAGTCTAGACTAGCTATTGGTGCATGCGGCTTGGTACTAGAAGCGAAGCAGGCTCCAAATGCTACATAATCTGCGCCCGCTTGCTGCGCACTTTGCGCCAAGTCAAAACGGTTATAGCAAGATGCCCCTAAAATTTTATTATGGCCTAATCTCGCACGCGCTAAGGCTAGGTTGCCATCATCTGCGCCCAAATGCACGCCATCTGCGTCCAGGGTCAAACAGAGTTTAATCGAATCATTAATAATCAGTGGTACCTGATGTTGCCGGCAGATAGGAAGCAACGCTCGCGCTTGCTGTACCTGCAAGGCAGGGCTTGCCAGCTTGTTCCGATACTGTACGAGGCTTGCGCCACCCGCAATTGCTGCACCCACTAGCTTGCATAGCAATTGGGTATCTACGATATCTGGGGTGACTGCATACACACCGCTAATCATAAGTGCATTTCAGCTAGTGCGTTTTAGTGGCAGCATCACCGCCGTTCACTACCGAATCTTCTTCATCGCGCGCCCAAAACATACGGTCAGGTATAAATTGACCCATGCCTGGCCTAAAACCATTTTTCAGGGTTTGCCAAGTATATTCTTGCGCTTCCAAAATAGCCTCCTCCATCGTGAGGCCATGCGCCATACAGGCGGCAATTGCGCTAGTGAGCGTGCAACCCGAGCCATGATAGCTACCAATTAAGCGTTCCCATTTGTAAGCTTTAATTAATTTATTATCCCCATACAGGGTATTCGTCACGTCCGTCGTGCGCTCGTGGGTGCCGGTAATTAGCACGTACTCACTCCCCATGGCCAGCAATCTGGCTGCACATTCATCTAGCGAGGTCAGCGCCACTTCATCGTTATCATCAGGAAAAGCAAAGCGTCGCGCTTCTAAGCTATTGGGCGTAATCAAAGTAGCCTGCGGAAACAAAAGCTCCACCATGGCATCCATCATGTCATCATTACTTAGATCGTCACCACGCCCTGACATTAAAATCGGATCAATCAGTAAAGGCACATCTGGATAATCCGCCATAATTTCTGCAATGACGGCAATATTTTCTACAGACCCGAGCAGTCCCAGTTTAAATGCTGAGACTTGCACATCTTCCAAAATGGCGCGCGCTTGATCGTTCACCCAATCTGAATCCATCGCTAATACGCTATCTACACCACGTGTATCTTGCACGGTAATCGCAGTTACTACAGACAGTGGATGACAGCCTATGCTAGCAAAGGTCAGGATGTCTGCCTGCAAACCTGCCCCACCGCTTGGGTCAGTGCCCGCAAAAGTCATGACTGAAGGAGGTGATTGATTATCCATTTTTCTACCGTTAATTATGATTGCATCAACTGGAGCGGGTGACGGGAATCGAACCCGCGTATCGAGCTTGGGAAGCTAGCGTTCTACCATTGAACTACACCCGCCTCGCATGGGTTTCATTATACCCAATCATTTCGGCTTAATGGTTGACGCTAGGCAAGAAGTTGCAGCTTTTTTTGCACAATTACTTCCCATTGGCTTCATGGAAAGTGGACGCTATCTTGAGGGTGGTGTCCCTATTTTAGCCAAACATAAGTGCAACCACTTACTGTAGCCCCATGACATACCGACTGTTTTATAATATTTCTCAATTCAAACAGTATTTTATCTTTAGCGAGATTCGCTTGTGGCTAACAAGAAAACATCTAACCCATTCACGACTAACAAGATTGCTGACGGAGCGCAAGAAACTAAGTTTCACATGCCAGTCACAGGCGCTTCTGTAAATGGGGCAGCCATATTGCTAGATCATCGTAATCAACAAGCCGATAGACGTAAGCCGCCATTCGGTCGCCGTAGATTAGGGGCAGAGGAAGAGCTTGCAAACAATCTTAATCAAACGTCAATCATTCCGTTGTTGGCTAATGCATCCTTAGAAGTTATGTTGCATGAATTAAAATTAAATCAATTAGCGTTGGCAATACAAAATGAAGAGCTACAACATGCCTATCAGTCCCTAAAAGTCTCAAGCAAGCGCTTAATTAAGCAGGTTGAAAAAGCAGCGTTTGAACTTGATCAGAGCAAAGCCGAATCTTCTGAGGCCAATACTGCACTCAAAGTGATCCTTAAAATGCGTGAAACGGAAAGCTCAGACGCAAAACATTTACTTATCCTTGAACTCAAACAAGAGGTAATGCCGTTTTTACAAAGATTACAAAACAGCAGCCGTGACCCCAAACATATACGCTTACTCAGCACACTAGAAGCCAACTTGCAGCGTTTGATTTCATCGTATGGATCCTCAACCAGCCTAAGTTCGGCCTATACAAATTTGACGCCAAAAGAAATTCAGGTGGCGTCCATGGTGAGGGAGGGCGCGTCAACCAAGGCCATCGCTGCAACCTTATCTTTGTCGCCCGAAACCATCAGCATACACCGCAAAAATATACGGAAAAAACTCGGATTAGAAAGTAAAGCGAATAATCTACGTAGCTATTTAGTGACCATAGAAAAGTAGCTGGCCAATGCTATTTTTTAGGTATCACTAGTCAAAGTGCCCTATCCTGATTAGTTAGGTCTAATACCTATTAATTACCAGTTTTATTACGGGTCAAAATGCTTGTCGCAACATTGAGATGCCCATACGATGTTTACTCCGCGCTGCTGGCAGTTCCTGTTCACGCTTCATCAGTCGCCAACATTCCATTAAAAAGAGTTTAGCAGCGGGTTATGTAAAGTGTGTCGCTTGCGCTTGCAGGGTATGACATCCCTGCTTTTGGCTAGCGCTTAAACCCATCACCCATCGTCACGTCACCTACATAAGTAAATTTTCAATAGCTGACAGTGCGTTTAGCAATTAAAAGGTAGGATAAAAAATGACTCAAGCATCGGATATTAAGCAACAAGATCCCTCTAAACTCTATAGCAAAGACACTTATACCGACCGCCGTGCGCGTATGTTTGAGTCTTCTGCACAACGTCACGCACAACGCCATAATCCTTTAAGCGGTGAGGATGCGCTCAAATTAGCGCAAGGCTCAGCAGAAGTTAAGGGTAATAAAGAGGGTCCGGCTTCTTAACAGGCAACCTTAGAACTCTAAAGGATTAACGTCCATAGACCATCTGACCTTAGTGGCAATACTTGTACCCCTTAATTGCATCACCAAATTTCTCAGTAATTTCTGCAACGCTGGCCTATGCGAAGCTTGTATGAGCATATGACCGCGCTCCATGCCCTTCAGGCGTTCCATTTGTGGGCGCACGGGGTCATACACCAGCACATCCTGACTTAGGTTCCGCGCCAAGCTAAACGCATGCTGTAAAAACTGATTCGCCAAAGCATAATCGTTAGCCTCTGCTCGCAGTAACGCGGTAAATACATAGGGCGGGAACTGCACTTGCTCACGCTCTTGCAACATCGCATTGGCATAAGCCACATAATCCTGGCTACGCAAAGCGTTGAATAGCACATGCTCAGGAAACTGGGTTTGAATAATGACTTGGCCGGCTTTATCGGCGCGACCAGCGCGACCAGCAACTTGCATCAGTTGCGCAAACAATCGCTCGCTGGCACGAAAGTCTGGGCTATGCAGCGCGCTATCGGTATCAATCACACCCACCAAGGTTAGGTTTGGAAAGTCATGTCCTTTGGCCAGCATTTGCGTGCCAACCAAAATATCAATTTCCTGTGCATGTACTCGCTCTAGAATTTCTACCAACGCATTTTTACGGCTTGTGCTATCACGATCTACTCTAGCAATTCGTGCGTTAGGGAATAATTGCGTCAGCGTTTGCTCTAGCCGCTGCGTGCCTTGTCCGGTCGGATGCAAATCAGCATTGCCACAGCTAGGACATTGGTTAGGAATCCTTTGTTCATGTCCACAATGATGGCAGCGAAGTTTCTTTTGCCCCAAATGCACCACAAGTTTACTGCTACAGCGCATACAAGGAGCAATCCAATGACAGGCAGAACACAGTAAAACCGGCGAATAACCGCGCCGATTAATAAACAACAAACTTTGCTCTTTACGCTCCAAGCGTAAACGCAAGGCTTGGATTAACTGTGGCGTCAGTCCCTGCTGTAAATGGACCTTAGTGGTGTCTATACATGTAATCTCTGGCAACTGTGCCGCAGTGACTGCGCGCTGATTCAAACTCAGTAAATTGTACTTATTGGGCAGGCTAGTACTCACCGTTGCATTGTGCCAACTTTCTAGTGCCGGCGTGGCCGAACCTAAAACCACTGGAATGTTTAGACGTTTCGCACGCACCAACGCAACGTCGCGCGCGTGGTAGCGCATACTATCTTGCTGCTTATAAGAACTATCATGCTCTTCATCAACAATAATCAGCTTGAGGTTGGGCAGGGGCGTGAAAATTGAAAGCCGAGTGCCGATAATTATTTTTGCCGCGCCCGACTGCGCTAACTGCCAGTGATGTAAGCGCTCACCCTCGCTCAAATTACTATGCAGACTCACCAAAGAATAATTTGCCAATCGACTTCTAAAGCGCGCTTCTAACTGTGGCGTTAAATTGATTTCTGGCACTAACACCAGCACCTGCGCATCTGGTTGCTGCAACGCGTGCTGCATGAGTCGGATATAGACTTCGGTTTTGCCACTGCCAGTAATGCCATGCAATAGCCACGCACCAAAGCCCTGTGGTGCCTGCACAATCCTATCCACTGCCAACGCTTGCTCAACATTTAGATTTGGTGCAGGCGTCACCTGGAGTTCTGGCGTGCGCATGGCGGCTTGCACCTGATGACTACTTGCCCAAGAAAGATCCACAAGCTGTTTAGCCACTTTGCGCGCACCACTAGAGATGGCATCTAACTCAATTTCAGTTAGTTGTGCGCTGGTTTTGAGTGCCTCAAGTACGCGGCGCAATAACGACTGGCGCTTGGGAATTTGCGCAATATCGACGTTTTTGCCTAGCGTCGTAAGCTGGTAGGCGTATTGCTTACGCGATACCGCCGGCGCAATTTGCCGTAACCGAGCTGGCAATGCTGATAACAGCGCCTGGCCAAACGGATACTGATAATAGTCGGCACTAAATTGAAGCAAACTTATAATTTCATGATCTAACGGTCGTTCGTCGGCAAACACGCGGCTGACGGGTTTTAATTTTTCTATTGCAAATTCGCTAGTATCTGCCAACGCTATCACGATGCCGATTTGACTGCGCCGACCGAATGGCACAAGAACGCGCTGCCCAACTTGCACGGCATGACCGCCGCTTAAATAATCGAATAGTCGATCTAAGGGCACATCTAAGGCGATTTTGAGTATGGCTTTGGGCAAGGGTGGTTTTTAAAATTAAATTAAAGGCTAAGGCTTGATTTCAACGGATTAAAGAAAAAGGTACGACAGTAGGTTAAAATGCTGCTTTACACTTAAATGATATAAATTAGCTTTGAAAGCACATCTTACCCAATTACTTGCTACTGCAGCAAAAAGTATTGCTCCCGACCTCAACGCTGACAGCATTTTGCTAGATCGCCCTAAATCGGCCGAGCATGGAGATTTTTCTACCAACTTGGCTATGATTTTAGCCAAATCACTTAAGCAAAATCCTCGCGCCATTGCCACACAAATTATCGCAGCGCTTCCAACTAACGACTATATTACGAAAACGGAAATTGCCGGCGCTGGATTTATAAATTTCTTTCTAAGTGCACAATCTAGGCAAATGGTGGTGCGCGATATTTTTACTGCCGGCACACGATATGGATGCAATACCCAGGGGCATGATGCGCAGGGTAAGCCTCAAAAAGTACAAGTTGAATTTGTGTCTGCTAACCCAACTGGCCCCCTTCACGTCGGCCATGGTCGAGGCGCGGCAGTAGGAGATTGCTTAGCCCGCTTGCTTGATGCGAGCGGCTGGGATGTAACGCGTGAGTTTTATTACAATGATGCCGGCGCACAAATTGATAATCTAACAATATCGGTATTAGCGCGCTGCAAGGGCATTTCAACTGAACATGAAAGCTTTCCAGAAAATGGCTACCGCGGCGAATATATTAATGATATTGCCGCAGCTTATTTAACCAAACATACTGTTGTTGCGGATGATATTGAGGTCACTGCAAGCGGCGATATTAACAATATTGAATCTATCCGTAGCTTTGCTGTTGCATATTTACGCCACGAGCAAGATTTGGATTTAAAAGCGTTTCAAATTGAGTTCGATGTATTCTCCTTAGAAAGCGCTTTATATTCAGAAGGTAAGGTTGAAAAAACCGTGAATGCCTTGGTTGCTAGTGGGCATACTTACGAGCTTGATGATGCGCTATGGCTCAAAACCACTGACTTTGGCGATGATAAAGACCGCGTGATGCGTAAGACTGACGGTGGCTACACCTATTTTGTCCCTGACGTGGCTTACCACGCAGAAAAATGGAATCGCGGCTTTGTACGCGTGATTAATGAGCAGGGCGCCGACCACCACAGCACCATTACCCGCGTTCGTGCTGGACTGCAAGCATTGGATGTTGGCATACCCGCTGGCTGGCCCGATTATGTGCTGCATCAAATGGTGACCGTGATGCGTGGCGGCGAAGAAGTAAAACTCTCAAAACGTGCAGGAAGTTATGTCACCTTACGTGATTTGATTGAAGAAGTAGGTGTCGATGCTACTCGTTATTTCCTAGCGGCACGCCGTGCAGATTCACAGCTAGTATTTGATATAGATCTAGCGCGCACACAAACCAACGACAATCCTGTGTTTTATATACAGTATGCACATGCGCGGATTTGTAGCGTGCTGAGCCAATGGGCCACGCTAGGGAATGGCACTACAGTGCCGCTAGTCAGTGCAGACTTAAGCCCGCTCACCAACGCACATGAAGTGGCCTTAATGCAGCGCTTGAGCGAATATCCTGAAACTGTGGAAAATGCAGCGACCGAACTTGCACCGCATGTGATTGCCAATTATTTAAAAGAATTAGCCAGCGATTTGCACAGCTATTACAATGAATATAAGTTCTTAATTGATGATGAAGCAGTTAAAATAGCACGCTTAAGCTTAATTAGCGCCACCCAGCAAGTGCTTAAAAATGGGTTAGATCTACTTGGTGTTGCCGCCAAAGAAAGAATGTAAGGATTAATGACGATGAGCATAGACTACAAACCACAAACCGAGCGCCACAAACCTGCAAAGGCTGGCAACCCCTTAATTACAGGATTGCTTATTGGTTTTTTACTAGGTGTGGCTGCATCGCTATCGGTAGTGATGTTTATTAAAGGTGGTGAAAGTCCATTTACGCATCAATCCCCAACAGAAAAATCCGTGGCCGATAAAATCGTAGATAAAACAGATGCGAAGGCAGATTTAGCTAGTGCTAAGCCTGCAGATGGCGTAAGTGCCAATACTGAAGAAAAAACACGCTTTGATTTTTATAATATATTGCCTGGTAGCGAGAGTAAAGTTTCTCCAGAAGAAGAAAATCGACTTAAAGAAAGTGTGCAGCAACCCGTAATACAACAAAGCTACTTTTTACAGGTGGGTGCTTTTCAAACCGGTGAAGAGGCTGATAATATGAAGGCGAAGTTAGCCTTACAAGGTTTTGAAGCTTTGGTGCAAACCGCAACCATTCCAGAAAAAGGGGTTTGGCATCGCGTGCGGGTGGGCCCATTAAAAGACTTAGAGCAAATTAACAAAACTAAGAAAGATTTGCTAGCTAACGGTTTTAAGGCTGATTTAATTAAAGTGAATAACGAAAACCAATAATTGGTATCGATTAGTCAGCCAAAATAATACTGATATGTTAGCAAAAGTTGAATGTATTCATATCAACCCAATTAAAAAGCCCTTTATAAGGAAAGCAAAATGAAGAAGTTATTAATCGCCTTAATGTTATTAGCCTCATTTAATGTGCTGGCAGCAGATCCGCAGTCCGGTACTGAGTTTGATAGAACAGCACAAACGATCCCAACTGATACCCCAAACAAAATAGAAGTCATTGAGCTGTTTTGGTACGGATGTATCCATTGCTACCAAATGGACCCTATCCTTGCGGCATGGGTAAAAAAACTACCTGCTGACGTGGTCTTCAAACGTATCCCCGGGCTTCCGCGTGCCGACTGGGCACCAATGGCAAAAGCTTATTACGCCATGGAAGATTTAAAGTTAACCGAAAAATTACACACCCCATTATTTGATGCGATTCATAAACAAAAAGTGTTAAATCCTACCGATGAAGCGGCAACCATAGATTGGATCACCAAGCAAAGTGGTTTGGATAGAAAAAAAGTGGACGAAGCTTTTAAATCATTTTCTATGAATAATAAGCTTAATCGTGCTGCACAATTTTTCCGCGCTTCAGGCGCAACTGGCGTGCCAGGCATTATTATTGACGGCCAATATATTACATCTAGCACCATGGCGGGAAGTAACGAGCAAGCGTTAAAGGTAGCCGATTACTTAATTGCAAATGTACGCGCGGCTAAGGCTGGTAAAAAATAGTTAGAATTCAACCTAAGCATTAGTTAAAACCCGTTGTTACCTTGCCGGTGATCACGGGTTTTTTTATGCCTATTTTGCTGGCATAGTGAAGTCGCTTAAGAAGAGGAATACACGATGAAGGTTTTTATTACAGGTGCTTCCAGCGGCATAGGTGCTGCATTGGCCACCGAGTATGCAAAACGCCACCCTGGCGCGGGAACGTTTATAGGCCTAGCTTCTAGGCGCAGTGAGTGCTTACACGAGCTGCAGACTATCTTGGAAAAAAACTACCAAATCAAATGCGCAGTCTATCCATTAGATGTGCGCGATAGCGCTGCATTAAACAGTGCTGCTTCTGCTTTTATCCAGCAATTTGGTTCGCCCGATGTGGTGATTGCCAGCGCTGGCGTGAGTCGCGGAACCCTTACTGAATTTGCCGAAGACCATGCCGCATTCCAAGCAGTTCTCGATATTAATCTACTTGGCATGGTGCATACTTTTCAGCCATTTATCAGTGCAATGCGCAAAAATACCAACCCAAAATTACGCGGCCAGCTAGTGGGTATTGCCAGCGTTGCTGGCATTCGCGGCTTGCCTGGCGCGGGTGCTTATAGCGCCAGCAAGGCTGCCGTCATTGCCTATTTAGAAAGTTTACGCGTAGAAATGGCTGCCTCTAAAATTGCTGTCACCACCATCGCCCCAGGTTATATCCGCACACCGATGACCGATGTGAACCAATATAAAATGCCGTTTCTATTGGATGCTGATGTTGCAGCAACAAAGTTTGTCAATGCCATAGAGCAGAAACGCCGCTTTGTAGTAATCCCGTGGCAGATGGGTTGGGTAGCAAGACTAATGTGGTTTATCCCACCCGTGCTCTGGGATTTTGTCATGAAAAAAGCGCCTTATAAAAAGCGCCTTTATTGGGATTGGTTATAGAAACATGCGGCCACAGCCTAACTTGTGGCTACAGATTTTTGTTAACGGCTAATTGGTTTGTAACGTAACCGTTTTGGTTTGGCGCCTTCTTCACCCAAACGCTTACGCTTATCGGCTTCATACTCTTGATAATTACCATTAAAGAAGGTCCATTGTGAATCGCCTTCGGCCGCCAGAATATGGGTGGCAATCCTATCCAAGAACCAGCGATCATGAGAAATCACCAGCACGCAACCCGCAAACTCTAGCAATGCATCCTCTAAGGCGCGTAAGGTTTCAATGTCCAGATCGTTTGAAGGCTCATCGAGTAGCAACACATTGGCGCCGGAAATCAAGGTTTTGGCTAAATGCAAGCGTCCGCGCTCACCGCCAGAAAGATTACCAACGATTTTTTGCTGATCACCGCCTTTAAAGTTAAAGCGGCCGATGTAGGCACGTGATGGCGTTTCGTAACGACCTACGGTCAAAATATCTGAACCACCGGAGATTTCATCAAACACGGTTTTGCTGTCGCTCAGTGCATCGCGACTTTGATCAACGTAGGCCAATTGCACTGTAGAGCCTATCTTCACTTCTCCACTATCGGGCTGCTCTTTACCGGTAATTAATTTAAACAGGGTTGATTTACCCGCCCCATTTGGGCCGATAATCCCAACAATCGCACCAGCGGGAACACTAAAACTTAAATTATCAATCAATAAGCGATCTTTAAACGCTTTGCTTACGCCGTTAAACTCAATGACTTGATCACCTAGGCGCTCACCGGCAGGGATAAATATTTCCTGCGTTTCATTGCGTTTTTGGTATTCGGCACTGGCTAACTCTTCATAACGGGCAATACGTGACTTACTCTTTGCTTGGCGCGCTTTTGGATTTTGACGCACCCATTCCAACTCGGTATTAAGGGCTTTACGGCGTGAGGATTCCTGCGACTCTTCGAGTGCTAAACGCGCTTGCTTCTGATCCAACCAGCTGGAGTAATTACCTTTCCATGGGATACCATGACCGCGGTCTAACTCTAAAATCCATTCCGCCGCATTATCTAAAAAGTAGCGATCATGCGTCACTGCAACTACGGTACCAGGAAAGCGCACCAAATACTGCTCTAACCACTCCACAGACTCAGCGTCCAAGTGATTGGTTGGCTCATCTAATAGCAGCATATCTGGCTTGGATAGCAACAATTTGCACAAAGCAACGCGACGCTTTTCACCACCGGAAAGTGGGCCTATTTTGGCGTCCCAAGGTGGTAAACGAAGGGCATCGGCGGCAATGTCTAGCTGCGTCGTTAAATCGGCGCCACTGGCAGCAATAATATTTTCATACTTAGCCTGCTCTTCTGCCAGCTTATCAAAGTCCGCGTCTGGTTCGGCATAGGCCGCATAGACAGCCTCCAATTTAGCTTGCGCCTGCATTACTTCGCCCATGCCAGATTCCACTTCTTCTCGCACGGTTTTTTCTGGGTCTAACTGAGGCTCTTGCGGCAAATAACCAATCGCAAGGTTAGGCTGATGTTGCACCTCACCTTCGTACTCTTTGTCCACGCCAGCCATAATGCGTAACACCGTTGATTTTCCAGAACCATTCAAACCAAGCAGGCCAATTTTGGCGCCAGGGAAAAAAGATAAGGAAATATCTTTAATAATGGTTTTTTTAGGGGGAACGATTTTGCTCACTCGGAGCATAGACATTACATATTGAGCCATGATAAATATTTGCACATTTGAAAGAATGAAAGCTTAACAGAAAGCCGCCTAGCCTGCTTGCGGCTTCTACTAACAGCATGTGTAAAATTAGGGCACCGCAATGTTTGCTATAATGCATTAGCGTGAAAATGCGCAATCCAAAATAAGCAAAGAAAACCATCCATGCAAACCATAGAATTTAAGATTAAGACTGAATATGTACCCCTGTGCGACTTACTCAAGCTTGTTGGTCTAGCCGATAGCGGTGGCCGTGGAAAGTCTATGGTAGCCGAGGGTTTGGTCATTGTGGATGACTATATTGAGTATCGTAAAACTGCCAAAATAAGGGCGGGACAGGTGGTGCACTGTGAGGGCACCCACATTCATGTAATCGCAAGTACCGGCGCAGAATCAGATGGCAATTAAATCGACCATTTATAAAGTTGACTTACAAATTGCGGATATGGATCGCAATTATTATGGTCAGCATAGCCTAACCTTGGCTAAACATCCTTCAGAAACCGACGAGCGGTTAATGGTAAGACTAATCGCCTTTGCACTTTATGCCGATGAATACCTCGTATTCGGTAAAGGGTTAAGCGATGACGAGGAGCCAGACCTGTGGCTGAAAGATCTAACCGGTGCGATTCAATTATGGATAGATGTTGGCCTACCGACGGAGCGCGATATTCGTAAAGCTTGTGGTAGATCTAAACAGGTAGTGGTGGTGCTTTATGGTGGCCGTATTGCCGATATGTGGTGGACACAAAACAGCAAGGCACTGTTAAAAAATAATAACCTGACTATCCTTAATTTACCTGATACTCAGGAGCTCACTGCTGCCGCCGAACGTGGCCTAACCATGAGTTGCACCATACAAGATGGACAAATACTAGTCAGCCATGACACTGGTAGTTTTGATATTTCCCCAGTGATGCTTAAAGGGTTGGACTCCAGAGGTTAGTCACTTGGAAATATTGGCTAGGGTTGAATTGGCGTGACTTGCTAGTCACGCTATTTAACAGTCTCTACTCTACTGTAACCGACTTAGCTAAGTTTCTTGGCTTATCAACATCGGTGCCTTTTAATAGCGCCACATGATAGGCCAGCAACTGCACGGTAATCGTATGCAAAATAGGGGAGAGCACACCAACATGGCGTGGCGTGCGAATAACATTGACGCCCTCTGATTCTACAAAATGACTATCACTATCGGCAAATACAAATAGCTCTCCGCCACGTGCGCGGACTTCCTGCATATTGGATTTTACTTTTTCAAGGAGTGCATCATTTGGCGCAATGACTACCACTGGCATATCGTTATCGACCAAGGCCAATGGACCATGTTTAAGCTCACCCGCTGGGTATGCCTCGGCATGGATATAGGAAATCTCTTTAAGCTTCAGTGCTCCCTCCAAGGCGATTGGGTAGTGAATTCCACGTCCCAAAAATAAGGCATGGTGCTTATTAGCAAAACGTTTTGCCCACTCCCTAATTTGCGGCTCTAAATTCAGCGCGCGCTGCACGCTACCTGCCAGTTCGCGCAAAGCATTTAAGTGCGAGTGCTCCTGCTCACCAGTCAATAGGCCGCGCTTTTTGGCCAAGGTCGCTGCCAAGGTAAATAAAGCCACCAGTTGTGTAGTGAAAGCCTTGGTAGAAGCGACGCCGATTTCAGGTCCTGCACGTGTATATAGCACCAATTGCGAGGCGCGAGGAATGGCGCTTTCTTGAACATTACAGATGCTAAGGGTTAAATTCTGACCTAAGGATATTGCATGTTTAAGCGCTTCCATCGTATCCAAGGTTTCGCCTGACTGGGATATGGTGACAATCAATTGCCGTGGGTTCGGTACTGAATCACGATAGCGATATTCGCTGGCTATTTCAACGCTCGTCGGTAGTTTAGCAATGCTTTCTAACCAGTACTTGGCTGTTAATGCGGCATAATAACTGGTGCCGGCTGCTAAAATTAATATGCTATCCACTTGCTCAAAGACTTCGCTTGCCGCATCGCCAAATAGGGCAGGTGAAAAGCTATTGTCGTCTATGAGCGCTTCAATGGTATCGGTTAAGGCCCGTGGTTGTTCGTGAATTTCTTTCTGCATAAAATGTGAGTACGGGCCAAGCTCCATGCTCGCCAAAGACACGTCGCTTAGGTGAATTTTACGCGATACTTCTAATCCATCTTTGCCATAAATAGTGACGCCATCACGTCGCACTTCTGCCACATCACCATCTTCTAGATAAATCACTTTACGCGTAACTGATAGCACTGCGGACACATCGGAAGCGATGAAATTTTCACCGTCACCCAACCCTATTAGGAGAGGACAACCCAAGCGGGCAGTGATCATAATATTCGGCTCTTTCACCGAAATAACGCTAATAGCAAAAGCACCGCTTAACTCCGCTACTGCTTTTTGGGTAGATGCAAGGAGGGCTATGCCTTGATGATGGTAATAATGAATCAGATGTGCGATGACTTCGGTATCGGTCTGCGACGTGAACTCATAGCCTAAGGCTTGTAAACGTGCACGTTGTGCGTCATGGTTTTCGATAATGCCATTATGCACCACGGCAATTTCGCCCTTAGACACATGTGGATGGGCGTTGCTTTCCGTTACTCCGCCATGGGTAGCCCAACGCGTGTGACCAATACCAACCTGACCATTCAGTTGAATCTCGTTAGCTTTGTCAGTCATTGCAGCAACACGGCCTACAGCACGCACGCGCTCAATGCCGCTAGCGTTTAATACCGCGATACCTGCAGAATCATAGCCCCGGTATTCTAAGCGGGCAAGCCCCTCGATTAAGGTTGAAACTACATTTCTGTTTGCTACTGCACCGACAATGCCACACATAAGGTTTAATCTTTCTCTTTTATTTTGTTAGCTTGCTTGGGCGCTTCCACGCTGCGATGGATTTTTGTTCTTTAGCGCGGCAAAAAGTGAGTTGATTTGCTGGAGCATCTCGCGTAATGGTAGATCCGGCAGCAATTGTAGCGCCGTGACCAATAGTAATTGGTGCAACCAACTGTGTATCCGAGCCGATAAAAACGTCGTCTTCAATGATGGTTCTGTATTTATTAACGCCGTCGTAATTGCATGTAATGGTACCCGCACCAATATTCACGTTTTTACCTACGGTTGTGTCACCAACATAGCTTAAATGATTGATTTTGCTACCCGTATCTACTTGAGTATTTTTAAGCTCAACGAAGTTACCCACATGCGCTTCTGCTGCGAGCACTGTGCCAGGGCGCAGGCGAGCGTAAGGACCAACACGGCAATCCTCAGCAATCTGCACATCTTCAATATGCGTAAATGGTGCTATCAAAGATCTTGCCGCAATGTGCGTATTCTTGATCACACAATTTGAGGAAATTTTTACATGATCGCCAAGACTAACATCGCCCTCAAATACGCAATTCACGTCAATCTCAACATCGCGTCCACATATCAGCGTACCCCGCACATCAATGCGTGCTGGGTCTTTAAGGCTTACCCCTTGTTCTAGTAGCTTTTCTGCAATACGAGCTTGGTAAATACGTTCGATCTGAGCCAAATCTTGTTTTGAATTAATGCCTGTTACTGACCACTCGTCATCAGTAATTTCAGCCACTACTGCTACGCCTTGTTGCGCTGCAATTTGTACGATGTCGGTTAAGTAATATTCGCCTTGTGCATTGTCGTTATTTAATTGAGCCAGCCAAGGAATGAGATGTGCATTAGGAAGCGACATAATGCCTGTATTGACCTCTGTAATTGTACGTTGCTCAACGCTGGCGTCTTTATGTTCCACAATTGCTGTTACAGTTCCGCTAGGCTTGCGAACGATGCGTCCATAGCCTGTAGGGTCAGTTTTATTAAAAGAGAGGATAGCCATCTGCGTAGCGGCTAAATCTACTAATTTTTTACAAGCGTCCGCATCAACTAATGGAACATCGCCTAGCAAAATGAGAGTTTTCGCATCTGCATCTAAATGGGCGATTGCCTGCTGTACCGCGTGGCCAGTTCCATTTTGATGCGCTTGATTAACCCAAATGATTTTTTCATCGTTGATAGCCGCACGAACCTCAGGGCCGCCATAACCATAGACCACTATAATTCTTGAGGCGCCTAATTTTTTTGCGCAATCAATCACATGGACAAGGATGGGTTTAGCACCAATCTTATGCAATACCTTAGGGGTATCGGAGTGCATGCGCGTACCTTTACCCGCGGCTAATATGACGATATTTAATTTATTCATTAATGAGATGTTTTTGAAGATGCATGGTTACTGAAAGTATAACAAAAAAGGCAGCCTAGGCTGCCTTTTTGCTTGGGTTAAACTAACCCTAGATTTAATGCGTATTTTTACGTAAACGCTCAATGGCTTGAATTTGCGCTAGCGCTTCAGATAACTCTGCTTGGGCTTTTGCATAGTCCATCTCAGAAGTTCTATTCTGCATAGCTTCCATTGCTGCTTCTTTTGCGGCAATGGCTTTCGCTTCATCTAAATCATGTCCACGCACCGCGGTATCAGCCAACACAGTAATTAAACCTGGTTGCACTTCCAACAATCCACCTGAGATAAATATCAAAGTCTCTTCTGCATTGTCAGCAAGTTTGATGCGTAATGCACCTGGTTTGATGGTTGTGACCATTGGCGCGTGATGTGGGTAAATACCCACTTCACCGGCGCTGGCAGGGGCTACAACAAACTCGGCTTCGCCAGAGAATATTGAAGCTTCTGCACTTACTACATCGATATGAACTGTATTTGCCATCTTTTTTCCTTAAACAATTAACTAATAACTAAAGTCTAACGACCATCAATTAGTTAAGTGTTTTTGCTTTTTCTACTGCTTCCTCAATACCGCCAACCATGTAGAACGCTTGCTCTGGTAGATGATCGTATTCGCCGGCAACAATAGCTTTGAAACCTTTAATCGTTTCTTTTAGCGGTACATATTTACCTGGCGCACCCGTAAATACTTCAGCAACGTGGAACGGTTGTGACAAGAAACGTTGAATTTTACGTGCACGGCCAACGGCTAATTTATCTTCCGGTGACAACTCGTCCATACCCAAAATAGCGATAATGTCGCGTAGTTCTTTATAGCGTTGCAATGTCACTTGCACTGAACGCGCAACGTTGTAATGCTCTTCACCAACGACTAATGGATCTAATTGGCGTGATGTTGAATCAAGTGGATCTACCGCTGGATAGATACCAAGAGAAGCAATGTCACGTGATAACACAACAGTTGAATCCAAATGCTGGAATGTGGTTGCTGGTGATGGATCTGTCAAATCATCTGCAGGTACGTAAACGGCTTGAATAGACGTAATAGAACCTGCTTTAGTAGAGGTAATACGCTCTTGTAAACGGCCCATCTCATCAGCCAATGTTGGTTGGTAACCTACCGCTGAAGGCATACGGCCTAACAGCGCTGATACTTCAGTACCGGCTAATGTGTAGCGATAAATATTATCAACGAAGAACAATACATCTCGTCCTTCATCACGGAACTTTTCAGCCATTGTCAAACCAGAAAGCGCTACACGTAAACGGTTGCCTGGTGGTTCGTTCATTTGACCAAACACCATCGCTACTTTTGATTCTTTCATGTTATCAAGTTTGATAACACCTGCTTCTGCCATTTCATGGTAGAAGTCATTACCTTCACGAGTACGCTCGCCCACACCAGCAAATACTGATAAGCCTGAGTGTTGTTTCGCAATGTTGTTAATCAGTTCTAGCATGTTAACGGTTTTACCTACACCGGCACCACCAAACAAACCAACTTTACCGCCTTTAGCAAACGGGCAAACCAAGTCAATCACTTTAATACCCGTTTCTAGCAAGTCTACTGATGGAGATAACTCTTCAAAAGTTGGTGCTTTTTGGTGAATAGCGCGACGCTCGTCACATTCAATCGGACCAGCCTCATCAATTGGGCGACCCAATACATCCATAATGCGGCCTAGTGTACCAACGCCAACTGGCACGGTAATTTGGCTACCTGTAGATCTAAACATTGCACCGCGTGACAAGCCATCTGATGAACCCATCGCAATGGTACGCACAATGCCGTCACCTAATTGCTGTTGAACTTCAAGTGTCAAGCCTGCTTCACCCTTGCTTGATGCGTCATCAATAATCAAAGCTTCAAAAACGTGAGGCATTTGATCACGTGGAAACTCAACGTCAACCACGGCACCAATAATCTGAACTACTCTACCAATTTTAGCTGTACTCATTTTTTTATATCCTATTCAAACTAATCTGTTGAATGTTAATTAAATTCTTTTTAGGCTACTGCTTGACCTAGAAACATTGATTTCTAGGCTACTGCGGCTGCACCACCGACAATTTCTGAAATTTCTTTGGTAATCGCGGCTTGGCGCGCTTTGTTGTAAATCAGCTTTAAATCACCAATTACTTCTTTTGCATTGTCAGATGCTGACTTCATAGCCACCATACGTGATGATTGCTCTGAGGCCATGTTCTCTGCCACCGCGTTGTAAACCAATGATTCAACGTAACGCATCATCAGCTGATCAACCACAGGCTTAGCTTCTGGCTCGTAGATATAATCCCAATGTCCTTTTGGACTGCCGAGCTGCTCGCCGCTTAATGGTAACAACTGTTGCATTACCGGCTCTTGCTTCATGGTATTAATAAAACGTGTGTAACAAATGTACAGTTGATCAATTTCACCATCCGTATAAGCATCCAACATCACTTTGATGGTGCCAATCAATGATTCTAAATGAGGTACATCACCTAAACCAGTGATGTGCGACTTAACATTTGCACCGACACGGTTCATAAAGCCGAAGCCTTTATTACCGATAGCACTAACCGTTACTGCCTTGCCTTCTGTTTCCCAAGTTTTCATCTGATTCACAGACAAACGCAACATGTTAGTGTTCAATCCACCACATAAGCCTTTATCTGAACTAATCACAATCAAACCTACATTTTTAACTACATCACGTTTAATTAAATACGGATGCTTATACTCTACTTGAGCAAATGAAAGATGGGCTGCAACGTTGCGGATTTTTTCAGCGTATGGGCGTGAGGCACGCATTCTATCTTGCGCTTTACGCATTTTAGATGCTGCCACCATTTCCATCGCCTTAGTGATCTTGCGTGTATTTTCTACACTCTTGATCTTGGTTCTAATCTCTTTACTACCAGCCATTTTTTTATCCTAAATAGTAGGTTTAGTAAGCGTTAGTTGCTTTGAAGTCTTGAATTGCTGCTTCAACGGCTTTTTCATTATCGCCAGCTAAGTCTTTGCTTGATTCAATGCCATCCATTAGCTTTTTGTATTTAGAGCTCATGAAGCCATGTAAAGCATTTTCAAATGCCAACACTTTATTGGTTGGAACATCATCAAAGTAGCCTTTATTGGCTGCTAATAATGTAATCGCCATGTCTGAAACGCTTAATGGTGCGTATTGCGCTTGTTTCATTAACTCAGTAAACATACGACCGCGATCTAACTGCTTACGTGTTGCTTCATCTAAGTCAGATGCAAATTGAGCAAAGGCTGCTAACTCACGGTATTGAGCTAGAGCTAAACGTACACCGCCGCCTAATTTTTTAATTACTTTAGTTTGCGCAGCACCACCTACACGAGATACTGAAATACCCGCGTTAATGGCTGGGCGAATACCAGCATTGAATAAGTCAGTTTCTAAGAAGATTTGACCATCAGTAATTGAAATTACGTTAGTTGGTACGAATGCAGAAACGTCACCAGCTGCTGTTTCAATAACAGGCAATGCTGTTAATGAACCTGTTTTACCTTTAACTGCGCCATTTGTGAATTTTTCTACGTAATCTTCATTTACACGAGCTGCACGCTCAAGCAAACGTGAGTGAATATAAAATACATCGCCAGGGTAAGCTTCACGGCCTGGTGGACGACGTAACAGTAATGAAATTTGACGGTATGCAATCGCTTGCTTAGTCAAATCATCATAAACAATCAGCGCATCTTCACCGCGATCACGGAAGTATTCACCCATAGTACAGCCAGCATATGGTGCTAAGAATTGTAACGCAGCTGAATCAGAAGCCGTTGCAGCAACCACGATGGTGTAAGCCATCGCGCCGTTTTCTTCTAATTTACGCACCACGTTAGCCACTGTTGAAGCCTTTTGGCCAATGGCAACATAGATACAGGTCATGTTTTGACCTTTTTGATTAATGATGGCATCAATCGCAACGGCTGTTTTACCCGTTTGACGATCGCCAATAATCAATTCACGTTGACCGCGACCAACTGGCACCATTGAATCTACTGATTTCAAACCAGTTTGTACTGGTTGAGAAACAGATTTACGCGCAATCACGCCTGGTGCAACTTTTTCAATCTTATCCGTCATTTTTGCATTAACTGGACCTTTGCCGTCAATCGGCTGGCCCAAGGCATTGACAACACGACCAATTAGTTCTGGACCGACTGGCACTTCTAAAATACGTCCAGTACATTTGCAAATGTCACCTTCAGTAATGTGCTCATAATCACCTAATACCACAGCACCAACTGAATCGCGCTCTAAGTTAAGTGCTAGGCCAAATGTATTGCCTGGGAATTCGATCATCTCACCGGCCATTACGTTTGAAAGGCCGTGAATACGAACAATACCGTCGGTTACTGAGATTACTGTACCCTGAGTACGCGCTTCAGCACTGGTCGAAAAATTTTCTAATCTGCTTTTAATCAGTTCACTGATTTCTGATGTAGATAACTGCATTATGACTCCTAAGTTTTTGTACCTTACCTAAGTTCTTGGCTATCAAGCGTTGCGCTAAACTAAGCGCAAAGCCTTTAAGCTGAAAGTGCGTAGGCTAAATTTTGTAACTGACCTTTGACCGATGCGTCTATCACGGTATCACCAACGATAATTTTGACTCCGCCAATCAATTCTGCATCCACAGAAATAACCGCTTCAACTTTTTTACCGAATTTTGCTTCTAGACGTTTTACTAAATCTTTAATTTCTGCAGCACTAGGTTTAGCCGCTGCAATAATTTGCGCATCCAACACACCTTCATCCTGTGCTTTTAATTCTTCAAAAGCATCAGCGATGGCAGGCAAGATTGACATGCGGTTATATTCCACCAACACTTTGATCAAGTTTTGACCTTGCTCGTTAAGCCTGTCCCCACAAATAGCCAAAAAACTGGTTTGCAATTGGCTGCTTACCACTTTCGGATCTTGAACATAGGCTTGCATTTGCGCATCATTAGATACGGCAGTTGCAAACGCCAACATTTCCGACCATTTAGCTAGGGCTTTATGCTCTTTAGCAAGTTGGTATGCAGCGACCGCGTAAGGACGTGCGATGGTTGAAATTTCAGCCATTATTTATAGCTCCGCCGCAAGGTTTGCTAGCATTTCGCTGTGAGCTTTGCCATCGATTTCTTTACGCAAGATTTTTTCAGCGCCAGCAATAGCTAGGGCTGAAACTTGAGCGCGCAAACCCTCTTTGGCACGATTCACTTCTTGGTCGATTTCAGCTTTTGCACCAGCAAGAATACGATCACCCTCTGCCTTAGCATTACCTTTAGCTTCTTCAACGATTTGTGAACCACGCTTTTCAGCTTGGCCAATAATTTCGCTAGCTTTTTGCTTAGCTTCGTTCAAAGTTGCTGCTGATTTTTTAGCGGCAACATCTAAAGCGCTCTTGCCCTCTTGTGCAGCTGCTAAGCCGTCAGCGATTTCTTTTTGGCGTGTTTCTATCGCTGTTAACAGCGGCGGCCAAACGAATTTCACTGTGAACCAAATCAACACAGCAAATGCGATAGCTTGTGCGATAAGTGTAAAGTTAATGTTCATTTTAGATCCAAATTAAATATCATTAAAGCCAATTATTAAAGCTTTAATTGTTAAACTAACAAGCCATACAACAAGTGTTTGAGCCATATACAGGCTCAAACAGTTTATTTATTGACTAATTATTTAGCAACTACGCTTAATAATGGGTTAGCAAATGCAAACATCATCGCAAGACCAACACCAATAATGAAAGAAGCATCGATAAGACCTAATAACAAGAATACTTTACCTTGTAATTGTGGGATCATTTCTGGCTGACGAGCTGCGCCTTCTAAGAAACTTGCACACATAATACCAATACCGATACAAGCACCTGCAGCGCCTAAACCAATAATTAAACCAATACCAATGCCTGTGTAGGCTTGAATCAACGCTAATGCATCCATTTTATTACCCTCTCAAAAAAATAAACTAAACAACTACTGATAAAAACGACTTAAATTACAAAAAAACAAACTAAAAACTTTAGTCTAGTGCGACTCATGTGCCATGGCAAGATACACCACAGTCAACATCATGAAAATAAACGCCTGTAATGCTACGATTAAAATGTGGAATATTGACCAGCCTGCACCTAAAATCGCACCAAAGATTGTGCCTGTAACCCCTGTTGCTGCCCAAAGGCCTATTAACAAGAATATAACTTCACCAGCATACATATTGCCGAATAGTCGCAATGAATGGGAAAGTGGTTTTGAAATATATTCAATCAGATTAAAAGCAAAGTTTGCAACAAACAATAATGGACTTAATATTAGGCCAATCGCACCGCCTATGCTTTTTGGCATAGCAAAGCTAGGTGAGCCAAATGGCGCACAGAACAACTCATGGATCCAACCACCCAACCCTTTAACTTTAATTGAGAAGTAGATCATCAAGAACCATACCGCTAATGCTAAAGCAAACGTGGTGTTGATATCAGAAGTCGGGACACTGCGCCAGTGTTCTAGACCAAGCGGCGCATAAACAAAGTGGTGCATAACGTCAACAGGTAAAAAGTCCATTGCATTCATGGCTAACACCCATAAAAATACAGTCAACGCTGTAGGTGCAATAAAACTGTGACGGTTACCGTGGAAAATATTTTTAACTTGCTCATCGACAAAACCAAATATCAACTCTACAAACGCCTGACCTTTTGTTGGCACTCCTGAAGTTGCGCTGCGCGCGACCCACCAAATTAAGCCCATCACTACTACACCTAATAATACAGACATCACTAAGCTGTCGTAATTAAGCATCCAAAAGCTACCGTCACCAACAGGCTGAGCATTAAAGGTCAGATGGTGCGTGATGTAGCTTGACGGGGTAAGTGCCTGTTCTGCGTGTTCTGTAGCCATAATCTAATATTTACTCTAACTTTAAAGTGCGACTTTTAAGCCGCTCTAATTGACAAGAATTTTACTTAAACTTTTAATTTACTCAGCGCCGCTCCAGAAAACAAAGCCGCCGCTGCTAAACCGGCAATCAGCGCAAATGGCACTAACTGCTCATACACCTTAAATATGACGATCAACATAATGATAATCACTAAAATTTTTACTGCTTCTGCTTTTAACAAATTAAGCAGAATTGCTGTGGCGTCTACATGACTTGCGCCACGTCTTGCTATGGCAGCTGCAGCTGTTGCGCCTAATAACACACTTGCTCCACCCAAAACCCCAGATATCGCCGCATTAAGCCCAGCAACTACAAAGGCAATCGCAGCAACAACTATTGTTGCAATCAGCTGAATTTTTAGCATCTTACTAAACACGTCCACGCTATTGGATGCTGACAATTTTTTGAACCCAGTTAAAATGATTAAGCTTCAAAGCTTTTTATTATTAATGTCTATTTTTAGCCTGTAAAAATATCACCAAGCTGTAAAGTCCGCGATTTTGAATTATTACCACTTTTTAGTCAAGGCTTAAGTTGTAAGCAATCAATACATGCAAACATCATTAGCGCATGAGCTTGGCAACAATTCCCTCCAACTGCTCTAAAGAGGCGTAGTTAATTTTCAAAGTACCGACTCCTTTTGCGTTCGCGCCGATGGTGACATTGGCTCCCACCTTGTCGCTTAACTCTTGCTCTAATCTCAACACGTCTTGGCTAGCGCGCGCCTTAACCGCTGTTTTTTTTGCAGGTCTTGAAGTTTTTTCATGGTGTGTTTTTACTAAATTTTCAGCATCACGTACAGATGAATTGTTTAATATAATCTGCTCAGCCAACATTACTTGCTGCGCTCCACCGAGTCCAATTAAAGCTCGGGCATGTCCCATATCAAGCTTGCCTGTCAGCAACATCTCTTGTACAGGCTCGCTCAAAGTCAACAAGCGCAAAAGATTAGAAACTGCAACGCGTGAGCGGCCAACTGCATCCGCTGCCTTTTCATGCGTCATTGAAAACTCTTCTATCAAACGCTTAATGCCCTGGGCCTCTTCAAGCGGGTTTAAGTTCTCACGCTGAATGTTTTCAATTAATGCCATGGCGAGCGCAGACTCATCAGCAATTTCACGCACCAGCACTGGCACCTCTTCTAAACCGGCCATCTGACTTGCGCGCCAACGGCGCTCACCAGCGATAATTTCATAATAATCATCATCTGCCTGACCCGCACGCAGCAATCGCACCAAAATCGGCTGCATAATACCCTGCGCCAAAATAGAATCGGCCAATGTTCTTAAGGCGGTTTCATCCATATAACTACGTGGCTGATATTTTCCTGGTCGCAACTGGCTTACTTTGAGCATCATTAGCGAATCTGCCTCACCAACACTACCCATGTCTCCTGCCAACAGAGAATCCAAGCCCCTGCCCAAACCTTTTAACTTAGCCATTTTTTCTCTCTTTTTGCATAATTTCTTGTGCTAACTCCATATAAGCTATCGCACCTTTTGAGCCTTTATCGTAACCAAGAACGGATACGCCATAGCTTGGCGCCTCAGCTAAGCGAATATTGCGCGGGATAATTGTTTTATAAACTTTGTCGCCAAAATGCTCTGTTAACTGAGCCGATACTTGATTGGCGAGCATATTGCGGTTATCAAATAATGTTCGTAGCAACCCTTCAATCTCTAAACTGGGGTTTAAATGCGCACGTACTTTTTTAATGGTATTCACCAAATCTGACAAGCCTTCTAATGCGTAATATTCACATTGCATAGGGATCATCACAGCACTTGCTGCTGTGAGCGCGTTAACAGTTACTAGATTAAGGGCTGGCGGGCAATCTAAAAGCACATAGTCATAAGCTTCGGCTGTTTTTGCTTCTGCTAATTTTTTAAGTGCAATTTTTAAGCGCGTTTCTCGTGCAATTTCATTGACCAACTCCACTTCAGCACCAGCCAACTCTCGATTAGAAGGGGCAATATCAAACGCACCTTTTTCGCAGCGCACAATCACTTCTTCTAACGACTTCTCACCAATTAATACGTGATAAATACTGTATTTAAGATGCGCCTTATCAATTCCGCTACCAGTACTAGCATTGCCTTGCGGATCTAAATCTATCAGCAATACACGCTTACCTTTGCTAGCCAAGCTGGCGGCTAAGTTTACGCAGGTGGTGGTTTTTCCTACGCCGCCCTTTTGATTGGTGATTGCAAGTATCTTCATTTCATCTTCTTTAATTGGATAAAGGACTTAAATATACCAAGTGCCGCTCAGCCTGCAATCCGGATACAGTGAGCGGTATTATTTTTTTCACCTGCACCGAAGCATCTTCTAGCAACAGGCTCTCTATTTCTAACTGCGGAGCAATGCCTTTCATAGCTAGCCATTGTCCATTGGGCGACAGTAAGTGTTTAGTCAATCTAACAAATAACGCCATCTCAGAAAATGCGCGAGAAATAATCAAATCAAAACCAAACTCTTTTTTTAAAGCTTCAACCCGTCCAGTTTCAACATGAAAATTGGGCAAATCCAATTCGCCTTTGGCTTGGCGCATAAAGCTTGTTTTTTTCATGACCGCGTCAATAGCGGTTACTTGTAAATTGGGCAAACAAATCGCTAATGGAATGCTCGGCAGTCCTGCGCCAGCACCAACATCGAGTAAACGCTTGGCGCCCGAAGCTTCAACATCAGGCAATACACTCAAGGAGTCTAGTAAATGCAAAGTGACCATCTCTAAAGGATCGCGCACCGCCGTTAGGTTATGCACTTGATTCCATTTCTGCAGAAGCAATAAATATTGGACTAACTGCGCTTGCTTTTCTTCTGAAACGTGCAAACCCATGTCCGCTAAACCAGCCTCTAACTTTGCTTGTAAGCTCAACCTTAACATTAGGCGACGTTTTCTACTGGGGGTA
>Ga0265593_1000217_pt1 | contig 36629 bp, 38 predicted proteins | sample saktaG_8_FD_190136 | JGI IMG/M metagenome (GOLD analysis project Ga0265593, IMG submission 190136) | Saline water microbial communities from Sakinaw Lake, British Columbia, Canada - sak_2011_5_24_36m | ecosystem: Environmental > Aquatic > Non-marine Saline and Alkaline > Saline ... | reverse complement strand
TCGGTAGTAGATCCGGTATCTATAATAATTATATCATTAAGTTCTATTAAAGAAGCTGCTTTTCGAGAAATTTTAATCTTTTCTTCCAGCATTAAGGATTCTGCGGTTTGTATTAAATACTTTTCTTCATCTGTATCAATCGGAGAATTTCGTTTTAGAAAAGCTCCACCTGAAACAAGAGTAACAATATTTTCTTTAGATAATTCCCCGAGATCCCTTCTAACAGTCATCTCTGAAACTTCTAATTTTTTTGACAAATCTTTGATGTTCGCAAAACCATCAACTGATAATCTATTTAATATATAATTAGTCCGATAATTTTTACCTGTCATATCATCTCTCTCTTTTTTATGATTATAAAATTCTTGCTGAGCCGGTTCCTTTTATATTCCCTGCATTGGCTTCATCTGTATCCAGATGAAAAGCTAATTTACTTTTTTCGGAAACCCTAATTACTACATCCTTATAAATAACTCCGTGCTCTCCTGATACTTCCACCTTCACTCGATCACCATTTTTTACCTGATAATATTCTGCATCTTTAGGTGTCATGTGAACATGGCGAGCGGCCCGAATAGCTCCCTCTGAAAGACTTAAAACACCTTTTGGTCCGATAAAAATGATGGGTGGAGAGCCTTTTATATTCCCTGATATTCTGGTAGGTAGATTTAATCCTAAAAAATATCCATCGGTAATAGATAATTCTGCTTGAGTATATTCTCGAAGGGGTCCAAGAATCCTTACCTTTTTAATAACTTTCATATTTGTGCCAACTATACTCACCCTCTCATTGCTGGCAAATTCCCCGGGCTGAGATAAATCACGTAATTTGGTAAGCTCATAATCCTTTCCATACAAAATATCCAAAGAATCCCTGGTTAAATGAACATGATGATTGGAGATCTCTACGGGGATAGAGAAAAGATTAAATGATTCTTCTTTCGGCTTTATTTCTTTGTAAATCGTTTCAGTTATCATATCTACAAGTTTTTTATAATCTTGCTCTTCCATTTTTTATCATCCTCAGCTTATCTATTCTTTCTAATATCAGAATAATATCAGACACTTACCATCTTTACACTGGCACTACAGCCCAGACGGGTTGCCCCAGAGCGAATCATCAATATAGCATCTTCGTAAGTACGGATTCCACCTGCTGCTTTAATTCCCATTTTAGAGCCGATTGTCCTGCGAATTAGTGCAACATCATGGGCAGTAGCACCGGCGGTAGAAAAACCGGTTGAGGTCTTTACGAAATCATAACCAACTTTTTTTACTAATTGAGAGGCTATTACTTTTTCCTCATCTGATAGTAAACAAGTTTCAATAATTGCCTTGGTAGTCGTGGTACTTCTGCAAGCCCTTAGCACTGCTCTTAAATCTTCTTCCACGGTCTTTAGATCACCATTTCTTAAAGCCCCTACATTGATTACCGTATCTATTTCAGCAGCTCCGTTTTCTATAGCATTACGAGTCTCGTAAGCCTTGGTTTTGCTGTCTGTTGCTCCCAACGGAAATCCCACAACAGCGCACACTTTAACTCCGGTCCCCCTTAATTTCCTGGCACAATAATCTACCCAGGAAGAATTAACACAAACCGTACAAAAACCATACTGAATGGCTTCTTCGCATAATTTGCGTATTTGATTTTCTGTTGCGTCAGGCTTTAATAAAGTATGGTCAATATAAGGCGCAAGGTCAGCAGGTGTGTTGATTTGTATCTTGCAGCCCGATGAAGAGCCCTGTAGGTTTTTACTGCCCAAATCAGATTTAAAAGAAAGATTATCAGAAAAAGATGTCTTCTTTAACTTTGATATTATTTCATCACTAATCTTATCAATTAATTCTTTTTTATCCATCTTATCTATATCCATAATTTTAAACCTCTTCTTTCCATATTTTTATTGATTTCTCTCTGCAGCCATTATCTTATTGACTCTATTCCAATGTCTTCCGCCAGCAAAAGTAGTTTCCAACCAAAGTTTTACCATTTCACGTAATTCGTCCAGAGTGTGCAATGGGCCGCCTAAAGTTAAAACATTGGCATTATTATGTTCTCTGCTATTTATTATAGTTTTTAGGTTGTAACATAAAGCCGCCCTTACCCCTTTAACCTTATTACAGACCATTGAAGAGCCAATTCCAGCTCCGTCGATCATAATTCCTCTTTCGCATTCCCCGCTGGCTACCTTCTTGGCCACTTTAAGGGCAAAATCAGGATAATCCACACTATCTTTACTAAAAGTCCCCACATCTGTAACTCGATATCCGATAGCGCGTAAATAATCTCTAATAATTTCTTTGGCTTCAAATCCACCATGATCTGAACCAATAGCAACACACCCCACTTTATCCCGAATATTATTGGGAGCAGGCGGAACTTTTTCAGGGTTAGTGGTAGAATGCAATCCACTAACCACATTCTGGATAATTTTTATTCTATTTATACTATCAGCCATTTTCTTTAACCTTATTCTTAGTTTAATTCAATTGCATCGACAATTCCTACAATCATAGTTCTAACCGGGGCAGTCGAATTGTTCATAATCAAACGAGAAGAATTCCCTTCATCAATTATCAGAACCGTATCTCCCACTCCTGCCTGGACAGTATCCAAAGCCAAAACACTTTCCCCTTGTGGCTCTTCTTTATCATTTATAGGTTGAACGATCAAAATCTTATACCCTTTATAAATCGGACACTTTATAGTGGAAACTACATTACCGACTACCTTACCTAAAATCATAATTATTCTCCAATATTTACCTGATCAACTATACCCATAATAGTCAGATCAGAAGGGTTGAACCAATTTTCAAGTCCTAAAGCTGCCTCTCTACCGCCTTCATAAAAAACAATATCGTTTATTCCTGCTTGAACTGTATCACAAGCCACTACAGGATCACCAATCTCTTCTAACTTTTCATTAAGAGGCTGCACTAATAATAGTTTTATACACTGAAAAGAATCTACTTTCTGGGTGCAGACAACATTACCAATCACTTTTCCCAGTTTCATCTCTAACCTCCAAATCTTCGGCTCACAAAAATTAAATTTATTGTATAGGAATTCCTTTTTTCCGTAATTTCTAATTCGTATCTCGTATCTCGTGAAGATAGTTAGCCAGTTAACCAGTTTACCGGTTACCCGGTTGAAAAATTAGTATCCGGTTAAGTTAACTCTATTAACTGACTTTCTGTATAGCAACTGAGAACTTGTATTTGAAATTAACGATTAGAATTAACTGGTTAACTGGCAAACAGGGTAACTGGGTAACTAACCAAATAACGACTAATTTAACTTTAGACAATTCTAAAGTAACCTACCAAAACACAACGTCTTTCCCGGGTAAAAGTTCTTGCTCGGGTTAAACCCTCTCCGGTAGGAGTAGCAATAGTAAAAGAAGTATAACCGGCGCCTCCGAGGCCTAAGCCACTATAATTTGGTCCATTTTTTATAAATAGAGAACAGTTCATTAATTGGGCCATCTTGGAAAGTTTAGCAATATTCCGGGAATGAATAGAAGCGGTATGCCTGAAATTATGCTCACACTGCACGGCAAAATCTATAGCTTCATCAACATTGTTAAAGCGAACCAGAGGAATCACCGGTAAAAGCTGTTCGGTCCAGACCAATGGATGATAACGGTCTACTTCACAAAGTAATATTTTTGTTTGTTCAGAAATATCCAACCCGATATCCCGGGCAATTACACAGGCATTTTTCCCCACATATTCTTTATTTGGCGCTCCTTCATGTCCGGGCTTACCCGGGTCAGTAATAACCAATTTAGTCACCTTTTCAATCTGCTCACCTTTTAATTCATATGCACCATTTTTTATCATCTCTTCTTTTAATTTATCGGCAATTTGGGAAACAGCTAAAATCTCTTTCTCGCATATACAGACAATATTATTATCAAATCCTGCTCCCTTCACAATATCACTGCCGGCTTTAACCAGATCAGCTGTTTCATCTACAACACAGGGAGGATTCCCAGGGCCAGCAGCAATTACTTTCTTGTCACTGCTCATAGCTGTCTTAACAACCAACGGACCACCGGTTACTACCAGTAATCTGATCTTAGGGTGTTTCATTAAAGTTTGGGCTGAATCGATAGTCGGATTAGCAATAGCACACAGAACATTGGGAGGACCCCCGGCTTTTACAATCGCCTGATTGATTAAGGAAACAGTAAAGCAGGAACTTTTTTTTGCTGCAGGATGAGGATTAAAAACTACTGAATTCCCCCCGGCGACCATACTTATCCCATTATTAATAACTGTAGAAGTAGGGTTGGTGGAGGGGATAATAGAACCGATAACCCCGTAAGCTGCCCGTTCCATCAAGGTCATTCCATTATCATCGGAATAAGCTGTGGGCTCAAGGTCTTCTACTCCCGGTGTTTTCAAAGCAGCTAATTTATTTTTTTCAATTTTATCTTCTACTCTGCCAAAAGTTGTTTCCTCTACGGCCAATTTAGAAATTTCTTCCAGATTACTCATAATTATTTTGCGTATGCTTCGAATTATCTCTCTTCGTTTTTCGAGAGTTAATTTCACCAGTTCAAGATGAGCAGCTTCAGCAGCATCAACTGCAGCATTTACTTCTTCAAAAATACCATCCTGGCCTGAAGAAGGTTTGTTTAACAAATCATTTGATATTATTTTATCACTTTTGGCGCTCTCTAATTTATCAAGCACATTTTCGATTATTAATTTTAAATCTTTTTCGTTTATTTCCATAATTTACCACCTAAGTGTAAATTTCTATTTTATCTTTAATAAATAAAATAAGGTTTAATCTCCGGATGTGGGTTGGGAATAATGACCTCTTTACAAAGTAAACCTTTATCACCTACAACCTTTACTGCTGACTTGACTGCAGCTTCTACCTCGTCTATATTCCCTATCATTTTAATATAGGATTTACCGCCCATTCCCGCAGCCAATCTAACCTCGCTGATTAAAACATTGGCGGTCTTGGCAGCTATATCCGCAGCTTCAATGCTGGCAATTACCGAAAAAGATTCTATCACTGCCACAGCATCCCAAATCTTACATTCAACCGTACCGACAATTGCCGGAATAATTTGAGAGTGTAAATTGGGAATAAATAATTCGTCAACTATATAACCTTCTCCAATTCCCTTGCCAGCGGTAAGAGAAGCATCGACTGCTGCTACATCGCCGGTAAAAAGAATTACAAATTTCCCCGGACAAATCGTCCTCGCATCTATTATTTTCACCGAGGCAGCTTTTACTATGCCGTCTAAAGCTTTTATTCCTACTGCTATGCTATTAAATTCTAATACTCCAAGAACGATTATATTCATGTCTTACCTATCTTTTATTATTATTTTTTAATAATAATCCTTTCCTCATCAATATAAGTTATTTTGCCTTTAATACTTGCGTGTAACCGAGCACCTAATTCTCCTTTAGGGATTTCTGCAATAAGATCACCCTCATTTACTTGTTCGTCAATTTTTACTACCGGCTTCGAAGGAACACCCGTATGTTGTTTGAGTAAAATCTCCACTTGATCGGGATCGGTTTCTATGACTGGCAATGGGTGTCGGCCGTCTTCGTCATACTTATCTAACCTCAAGCGATTTTTAATCCTCGAACTGGGTATTTTTCTATATTCCAGTAACTCTCTGGGATTTTCTTCTTTACCCGAAAACTTGGGCTGATAGCCAGCTGCCAGAAGATTTTCCTTAATTTTTTGATTTATAATTCTGGGGGATAATTCCATCGGACAGGCGAATACCTCGCAAAGCCCGCATTCACTGCATAGAAAAGCATTTTGAATTATTTTGTGCGGAAGATCGAGTCCAAAGTTTATCTGTCTCATAATCTTATGGGGGTAAAGCTCGTGACCCAATAAATAACGAGGACATAAGTCGGTACAATAACTGCATTGACAACAGGCAGCTTTGCTTTGCTTGATAATATATTCAATTCTTAAGGTCTTCTTCAAAACCAAGGGATGGTCTCTCGGTAAAACCAGAATCCCGGTGGTAGTTTTAGTTACCGGCGTATCAAGATCAAAGACTACCTTGCCCATCATAGGTCCCCCCACAATGACTACAAAATCTTCTATCGTAGTAGGTTCACAAAGATTTATAATTTCCCGAAAAGAAGTACCAATCCGTGCAATGATGATACTCGGTTTTTTTACTTCTCCTATGCAGGTTAGTGCTCTTCTGGTAACTGCATTACCTTTTTCTGCCATGTACACATTTCTTAAAGTCTCTACATTATTTACCAAACAATCTATATCCGGAGGAATTCCGCCTTCCGGAATAACTTTGCCGGTAATTTCCTGTACCAGAATAAACTCATCACCGACCGGATAATAATCCCTAAGAAGAAATAGTGATATATTTTTCTTTTCGGCTATAGCTTTTTTTATATTTCCCGCAATAGAAAGGTATTTTTTTTTCAGGGCAATTACCCCTTTTTTTGCACCAGTCGACTGCATAATTAACTCTAAGCCTTTTACTACCTCTTCTCCCTGTCTTTCTATAATATACTTATCATTATAAAGAAGAGGTTCACATTCCGCTCCATTTCCAATCACTACATCATATTTATTGGCTACCTTGATATGGGTAGGGAAACCGGCGCCGCCAGCTCCTACCACTCCCATATCTCTTAGTACATTTTCAAGTGACATAAGTCATTCCCCTTCTTATAAACTATATCGCCTATTTTTTAAAAACAATTTTGTTGTATTCTTCTACCATATCGACAATTCCTACGATTATACAATCGACTGGTTTTTGATGGGTAATTTCCGTCTGTCTTGCAGAACTCCCCTGAGATATTATCACTACCTCTTCTACTCCTGCTCCCACAAGGTCTACGGCTACCAAATAATTATTGTTTACTTCTCCCTTATAATTGCAAGTTTGAACAAGAAGACATTTCTTTCCTCTTATTCCTTCATCTATTTGGGTACTGACTACAGTCCCCACAATTTTACCAAATATCATCTCAACCTCTTTTTATTAATTTCTTGAAATTTTAGGAATAAATAAATTAGCTGATAGTAATTCGTATTGCGTATTGCATATCGAGTATCGCGTAAATAAAATCAGTTATCGGTATATAGCTAAAAATTTAAAACTTCTTTCGTGTAGAGTATTGCTTTTAAAGTAGGGGTCGGATTTATCCGACCCGTTTTCATTACGGGTTCGATGAATCGAACCCCTACAAAAAAAGGAAATCCCTAAAGAAATAAATTATTTTTTATAAACATATTCTCCGTTAATATCTATAGAATCGACTATAGATATTATAGTTGCATCACTCGGTTTACCTTCGGTAGTAGCTGTCATCCGGGAACTACTTCCGGCTACAAAAAAGACTACTTCCCCTAATCCTGCTCCCACGCTATCCATTGCCACTAAATAATCACCCTTCCCCTGCAGGTTAGTAGGATTAATTTTCTCCAGAAGTAAAAATTTTATACCCTCAATTTTTGGTTCTTTCCTGGTTGATACCACCGTACCCACTACTTTTGCCAGTATCATATTTTTCCCTCCTGTATTATGGGTGTATTGATTAATCAGTGCTCATTTTTTCTTTTTTGCTTTTGACCGGGCCTCTGCCCAAAGGAAGAACATCATCTACATTATTATGTGGTCGTGGAATAATATGAACAGAAATTACTTCGCCAACTTTTTGAGCTGCTGCGTTCCCGGCATCAAGAGCAGCTCGGACAGCTGCTACATCACCGCGTACGATTGCAGTATTGTATCCGCCACCGATTTTTTCATAACCTACCAAATCTACCCTGGCTGCCTTCACCATAGCATCTGCTGCCTCTACCATTGCGGCAAAACCTCTGGTTTCAATCATTCCTAATGCATCTGTGTAAACGTCCATCTTTCTTTTTACCTCCTTAATGTTATTTTTTTAACAATATTCTTTTCTTTTTTAACATTTTAACATATGATTATTTCAATGTCAATACTTTTTTTAATAATTTTTTAAAATAACTAATATTTTCATAATTTTTAAGTTTTTAATTTTAGAAAAGAACTAAAAGACTAAATAGCAACCAAAATTGTATACGCTGCCAGTTTTTTTAAAATATCTCTAAAGGCTGTTATTTGGTGGAGTGAGGTAAAGAATTAATAAATTTATCTCTACTATTCTTTGAAGTGTTATAATTACAAAATTAATGGATTGCAAAAGAAGTTGAAATAAAAAATATTTACCTTTGCCTTTGGATCTTCTCCAAATATCCGCTCCCTCTAAAAAATTCAAGAGGATCTAAAGGTAACCCCATCTCTTCCCTTACTTTAAATAAAAGAGGCATTATATCAGTTTCAAAAGCTTCAGTTATTATCTTCTCAGCCATAATTATATCTTTATCTTGTTGGAACTTTCTCATAGATTTTCTATCTACAATTAGGGCTTTTGCATAAGTTTTTTGAATATTTTCAACACTTTGGATCATTTCTTCAATTTTTGGTTTAAGGTTGTGACATTGGTCTATCATATAAGCTATATTGGCCTTTATTCCATCCTCTTCTGCTGATACCAGTTCATTGAAAATAAGGAAAAATTCATAAGGATTTATAGAGCCCACCGTCAGGTCATCGTCAGCATATTTTTTATTATTAAAATGGAATCCTCCTAACTTTCCCTCATCTAAAAGATAGGCTACTATCTGTTCTATATTGGTACCTAAAGCGTGATGTCCTAAATCGACCAATACCATCGCCCTATTTCCTAATTTTAAGCACAAATTATATGCAGTACCCCAATCAGGTATGTCAGTATTATAAAAAGCCGGTTCAAAAAATTTATATTCTATAAGTATGCGCATTTCATCTGGTAAATTATCGTAAATCTCTTTCAAGCTATTTTCCAACCTATGCTTTCTCTCTCGCATATCATCCTGTCCGGGATAGTTGGTTCCATCACCTAACCAAAGAGAAATATCCTTGGATTTAAGTGTCTTAGCGATGCCTATACACTCCAGAACGTGATTAATAGCTTTTTTTCTCACTTTTTTATCAGGATTACAAAGACTCCCCAATTTATAATCCGGGTCCTGAAATAAATTAGGATTTATAGCTCCCGGTCTTATTCCCAAAGAAAGAGAATATTCTAAAAGAGCATTCCAATTATCAGTGATATCCCAGGGAATATGCAAAGCTATAGACGGACATATGCCAGTGATCTTATGAACTTCTGCTGCATCCTGAATTTTTTCTTTTACACTCTTGGCAGCTCCTTTTTGCTTAAAAATTGCAAAACGAGTTCCTGAATCTGAATAACCCCAACTCGGAGTTTCAATCTTTAATGCTTTCAATTTTTTCTCAACCTTACTTACATTAACTCCCTTTTCTTCCAAAGAAGCCTTTAAAATTTTATAACTTGTTTCATAATCTCTCATTTTAATCAGGATAAATAACCCTGTTCCTCCTTTCTTTAGAATGTATCTTTGCTTTCTATTTTATTGTGAATGATTTTTTAGAAACTCCTCCACTTCTTTACGATAGGGCATAGCGGGAGCTGTGCCAATTTTGGTTACGTTGAGACTGGCGACAGCATTGGCAAAATAAGTTGCTTCCACTAAGCTCTTCCCTTCTGAAAGAGCAATAGCTAAGCCTCCATTAAAAGCATCTCCTGCTCCTGTAGAATCTACAATCTTTACTTCTTCGAAAGTAGGTACATGAGTAGTTTCTTTAGAATTTACTACTAAAGCTCCTTCTTTACCCAGGGTAACAACAACATCTTTTACTCCAGTAGATATAATTTCCTTGGCAGCTTTTTCAGCTTCTTCAACTGTATTAACATTTCGATTAGTAATTAGTTCCAGCTCACTTCTATTGGGAGTAATTAGAGATACTTTCTTTAAAATATTTTTCTCTAACTTCTGCCCCGGGGCAGGATTAAGAATGGAAATAGTATTATTAGACTTATACGCTAGTTTTATAACATATTCTACAATTTCCACCGGAATTTCTAATTGTAACAGTATTACATCTGCACTCACAATGATATCTCGTGCATTTTCTACCAATGGAATATCTATTTCCATATTAGACCCGGGAGCTACCACGATCATATTTTCAGCAGTTTTATCATCTACTAAAATAAAAGCCATGCCCGTGTGCTGAGTTTTGCTTACCTTAAGATAGTCAATATTGATCTTCTCTTTTATAAAATTATTTCTGGCAATCTCGCCAAAATAATCTGTCCCTATACAACCTACAAAACATACTTCGGCACCTAATCTTGCTGCCGCAACAGCTTGATTTGATCCTTTCCCTCCCGGCCCCAATTTAAATGGTCCTCCTAAAACGGTCTCTCCATGTTTTGGAAGCCAGGGAGTCTTGGACATCAAATCTGTATTATAACTTCCGACAATTACAATCTTGCTTTTTTTCAAATAAATCACCTCCAACTATCCTTTTACCGCTCCAAAGGTTAAGCCTCGTACTAAATATTTCTGGAAAAATACTACTAAAATAACTCCGGGGATAATTGCAATCAGAGAAAGAGCCGATAATTCTCCCCATTGAATTCCATGACCCCCAATTAATTCTGAAAGAACTATCGGTAGAGTTCTTACATTGGATCTGGTAAACATAAGGGCAAAAAGAAATTCATTCCAGGCAAAAACAAATACAAATAGTGCTGATACCACCACTCCGGGAATTATTAAGGGAAAGGTAACCTTCCGAAAAGCCCCGAAGCGAGAATAGCCATCCACTAAAGCCGCTGACTCAATCTCCTCGGGCAGGTCTTCAATAAATCCTTTAATAAGCCATATAGCAAAGGGTAGGTTAATTAATAAATAAGACCATATTAAAGCAAGGTAAGTATCAATTATTCTTAAATACTTAAAAATAAAAAACAGCGGTAATACAGCGATTATGGGTGGCGCAAAGAGCAAAGAAAGAACAAAGAAAGATAAATTTGGTCCTCCAAATTTAAATCTTCCTAATCCATAACCGGCAAAAAGGGCGAGAATGACCACTAAAACAGTTCCAATACAAGCTACAATAAGACTGTCTAATGTTCCTTTTGAACCACCCAAGGAAAGCGCACGGATAAAATTATCAAATTTAAAATGACTAACCCAAAAAATAGGAGGATAACTGAAAAATTCTCCTCCTTCCTTAAAAGCTCCTATAAAAATCCAATAGATAGGAAAACCAAAAAGTAGAACAAAAAAAGTAAGTAATAAGTTTTGAAACCAATGGTTTAACTTTTTTCTTCTTTCTCTTTGTCTAAATTCTTTTAATTTTTTATCATTCATACCCATTTACGCTCTCCTCCTTTGCATAACTTTTCTCACAAAGATAGTGGCTATAATAGTCATTATTACTAATTGAACCAAGGCTAAAGCTGAAGTATAACCAACTTTCCAATATTTTACCCAACTTATATAAGTGTATAAACTTAGTGTTTCTGTGGTAATACCAGGACCTCCTCCGGTAAGAATATAAACCGGGTCAAAAATCTTAAAAATCCAAATGATTCTAAAAAGAATTACCAGAACAAACATAGGACGAAGAAGAGGCAGGGTAATACGCCAAAAGGTCTGCCACCCTGTAGCGCCATCTACATCGGTAGCTTCGTAAATTTGATGTGGTATAGATTGCAGTCCGGCAAGTAGAATTAAAGTTACAAAGGGAGTCCATTGCCAGGTGTCAACCAAAAAAATTGAAAATAGAGCTAATTTCGGATCAGCAATCCAAGATGAACCGGCTCCTCCTAAAAGTCGAATGATGTAATTTAGAGGACCATAATGTTCGTGAAATATAATTCTCCAATTAAATCCTAAAACTACCGGAGTAACCATTATAGGTAAAGCTAAAATGGTAATAGCCAGTTTTTTAAATCTAAACTTCCTATTAAGAAGAAAAGCAATGATTAAACCCAAGATAGATTGGGCAATTATTCCTGTTATCATTAACACCGAAGTATTTTTAAAAGCGTTCCAAAATCTTGCGTCTTTAAAAACCAATCCGAAATTTAAAAACCAAGCAAATCTTGGGGGAATAGGAACAGCAAGACTCCAATCAAAAAAACTTGCGTAGAGCAAAAATCCCAAAGGTCCCACAACAGTAAGCACCAGGATAATAATTGAAGGTAAAGTTATCCTTTTTGCAAAATTATTTTTTCCTATTAAAACATTTGTTGATATTTCTTTCATATTAAACCCTCTTTCTCACTTGAAATTTTTTAGGGGAACGAGAACCTCCCGTTCCCCTAAAAAAATATAACACACTTCAAGCCTTAACTCTTAATCAATTAATCCTACTTCTTTCCAACCTACCAAGAGTTCATTGTAAATTTTAATTTGATTTGCTTTTCCTAAACTATCGGTAATACTGTTCCATTCTTTTGCGGTGGCATCAAGAGCTTCTTTTGGTGACAATTCTTTGGTATATGCTTTACCCAAATAGACTTCTAATACATCAATATATTGTGCAGTACCAGGAAGACTTAAATCAGGAAAACCATAAGTTAGATTATTATCAATAGCTGCCAAATACTCTGATGCCTCTTTTTCTGGGGCAAATCCTGAAAAAGCTCCCGGATTACTGAAATGAGATTTTCTAAATGGGTCAAGCCCCGTCTGGGGAGTAGAAACATCAGCTAAGGAAAAATCATCAGAAAGAAGTTTAGCCACATAATAAGCTGCCTCTGGATTCTTGCTATCTTTTGCTACGGCTAGAGTCCTTCCACAAGGCATAGGAGCACGATATACTAGTTTTCCATCTTTCATTACTCCCGGAACATGAGTAACACCAAGATTTCCTACAATTTTTGATACAGTAGGATCATTGCCCTTCTTCCAGTTGCAGGGCCATTGTAAACACATAGCTGTTCTTCCTAAAATTAAAGCGTTGGTTAATTCATCGTATCCATAAGCAAGAACATCGGGTGGACAATAAGGGAGGAGATCTATTAATCTTTGCAGAGCAATTACTCCTTCCTCGGCATTTATCATGGGGTTCATATCTTGATCAAAATATTTTCCACCTCGACTGGCAAATTCTGCTAACCACCAGGCATAGGCAAAACCGCCTCTTTGGGCTAAGAAGGCAAAACCATAGAAATCTGAATCTAATACCTTCCCGGCTAATGTTTCCCCACTCTTTCTAGTGAAAAATTCTGCCACGTCTAATACTTCATCCCAAGTCTCTGGAGAAGCAAGCTCTTTGTTATACATTTTTTTAAAATTACTCTTTTCTGTCTCATCATTAAACAAATCTTTACGGAAGTAGAGACTTAAAACGTCACCATCATAAGGAAGAGTATATAACTTGCCTCCATAGTAGTCATACAGTTTTAAGAAACCCTCAGCAATATCATCTAAACGAGGATCATATTTTTCCGCATATTCATCCAAAGGCTTAAGGTATCCCATTCCTGCAAACTCACCCAAGTACATAGGAAAGAGTACGATTAAATCATAAGCACCCGTACCGGCAATAAATTCACTTTTTAGCTTTTCATAAATATTGGCAAAAGGTGCAGTAACTACATTTACCTTGATTCCTGCCTTTGCAAATTCATCAGCATACCATTCAAAAGGAAGAGCATTGTGACCTGCATCACAAAAAGCAGTAATGGTTACATCGTTAAATTTTGTTTGACCTTGAACCAGCATGGAGCAAGAAAAAACTAACAACAATGAAGTAACTAAAATAAACAAATATACTTTTCTCATTATAAAACCTCCTAAAAAATAATTAGATTTTTTATCGAACCCCACACCCTTACAGACATGGTGCGTATCTACGCGGACTTTGACCAGTTTATCACCTCCTTTTTCTTTTTATTTTGCGGATTTGGAGTAATTTGGTTTGATTCTTTCTCCGGTAGTGGGATTAAATATAAGAATTTTCTCCAAGTCAAAGGTAATGTTAACTTTTTCTCCTAATTTAAAAGAATACCCCGGATTAAGCTCGACCCTAATTAAAGCATCTCCAATTTGCACTGTTAATATGCCGGATTCACCGATATCTTCAAAGACATATACTTCTCCGCTAATGGTTTGACCTTCAGCGGGCTCAGAAATATCGATATAAATTGGTCTAATCCCCAGCATTATCTCAGTGCCATCCCCCTTATAGAACTTTTCTATAGAATCTTTATAGTTTTCGGGAATTTTCAATTCTTGATTATATAATTTTGCGGTATAATCATTTTTTTTTCTTATTAGAGTGGCTTTTATAAAATTCATAGGCGGTTCTCCAACAAAATCTGCCACAAAAAGGTTCTCAGGATAATCATATATTTCTTCTGGTGTTCCAATTTGTTGTAAAACTCCTAAATTTAAAACAGCTATTCTATCAGCCAAAGCCAAGGCTTCTAATTGATCATGAGTAACAAAAAGCATAGTAAGGTTCTGAGTTTTTTGGATTCTTTTTATCTGTACTCTAAATTCCGTTCTTTGTTGGGTATCTAAATGAGAAAGTGGTTCATCCAAAAGGTAAAGAGAGGCGGGCCGTATCAATGCACGTGCTAAAGATGTCCGCTGTTGATGCCCTCCACTTACTTCAGAAGGAAGTTTACCTAAAACGCTAGTAATTTCAAGCATATCAGCTATTTTCTTGACTTCTTTTCTAACTTCTTGATCTTTCCTACCTCTTATACGAAGAGGAAAGGCAATATTTTCAAAAAGACTAAGATGAGGATATAAAGCATAAGTTTCAAAAGCTAAAGCAATATTTCTTTCTTTTGCAGATAACCAATTTATAATTTCCCCATCAAGATAAATTTCTCCTTTAGTTATGTCTTCTATGCCGGCAATCATCCTAAGAGTGGACGATTTGCCGCAACCCGAGGGTCCTAATATAGCCAAAAGCTCCCCGTTTCTAAGAGATAAGCTCAAATCTTTTACGGCCTCTACAGTTCCTTGCACGTAATGCTTGTATACGTTTTTTAATTCTAATTTTTCCACAATTTTGCCTCCTAGAAAATTCTATTTCCCGAAATAGCATCGAAGAAATCAAGTTTTTCCTCTTTAAAATCTACGGATATCTTATCCCCCAAAGATACCTTAAAGGATTTTTCTTCCCTAATTTTAATAATAGTATCATTCAGCTTAATTGAAATTACATTATAATGTCCTGCGATCTCACTCATGTACACTTCTGCGTTGATAATTTTTGCATTTTCCTCTTGTTTTAAATAACAATGCAAATCAAAAGGTCTTATTCCAATAACTAATTTCTCTTGATTAATTTTTGATAGAAGCTCATCAGCCAAAGATTTCGATAAAGATATGGATACATTTCCAATCTGGAAAAAATATTGTCCGTCTTTTGCTTTTAAAATTACTTCAACTAAATTTGTGGGAGGATCTCCCAATAAATTTGCTACAAAAACATTCGCTGGCTTCTTGAAAATCTCTTGTGGGGTACCAATCTGCTGAGTAACTCCCTTATTTAGAATAAGAACTTTATCGCCCAAGGAAAGTGCTTCTCTGAAATCGTGGGTTGCATATAGTATGTTCACTTTACGTATATGTTGAATCCTCTTAAATTCTCCTCGCATTTGATATCTTAATTTTGCATCTAAATGAGCTATAGGTTCATCCATTAAATATTCATCTGCTTTTTTTACCAATGATCTGGCTAAAACTGTCCTCTGTTTCTGGCCTCCACTAATCATTGAAGGAAGCCTTGAAAGAAGTTCTTCAATTTGTAAAGCACGAGCAATCTCTTTTATTTTTTTATCGATCTCGTCTTTAGGTAGATGTATAGCCTCTAATGGTGAACTAATATTTTTATAAACAGTTAAATGCGGATAAAGGGCATAATTTTCGAAAACCATAGAAACATTTCTGTCTTTAGGTTCCAGATTGTTTACTAACTTATTTTTGAGAAATATCTTTCCATCTGTGACCTCTTCTAACCCGCTGATCAATTTAAGTGTAGTGGTTTTTCCTGCTCCTGAAGGTCCGAGGATAACGAATAGTTCTTCTTCTTCACAGGAAAAGTTTAAATTTTTGATAGCTTCATTTTTTCCATAGTTTTTATAGACATTTTCTAATCTTAAAACTTCCATTCTTGCCTCCTAAGATTATTTTGTTAGAACAATTTTTACTTTTTCTGGAAGATCCATTATCTCCAAATCTTTTTCTACGGTAGATTTTTTGAGAAGAAGGACAAATTTCATTTCAGGAGTAAGAGTGAAGGGAAGCCAATGCCATACTCCCGGGTCCAAGAAAAAGGAAGCGGTACCGTCTATCCAAAAAGCTTCAATGGAACTTGTATCCGGAACATTTTTATCAGGAGTTGCCGGAGCTAAACAGAAGATACCAACGCCTGATATGGGTATAAAGGTCTCTAGCGCGTATCTATGCCGTTCCATCTTATCCAGTGCAAATTCTCTTTCATTTCTTTTTATTTCTAAAAATCCTACAGTACCCTCTTCCCCTAACTGTGAAATATCGGCTACATTGTGCCAGTAATTATGATTTTCTGAAAAGGTGGCAGGAGATTCTTTAAATGAGGGAACTACTACGGTGCCAAACTTGGTGAAATTATCCGGTGTGGGATATTTTACTTTAATTTCCATTTCTTTTCCTCCTAATTTTTTTAGAATGATTTGGCTATATTAATAATATTGTTAATTAAAAACGTTTAAAAACTCATTGGGGCATATTATTTTTTTCTTAGCTATTTTAAAATTCTTTTCTTTTATAATTTAAGTCGAATATCTATAATAATTTAAAATTGTAACATTTATTGTGTATTTAATCAATAAATTCATTTAAGTATATATATACTTATTTTTTTCTCATTATTTGTAAATATTAATTTTACATATCTGTTTAGATTATACTACATATCTTTAAAGAATCCTCTTTTTTTTTAAAAATAATTTAAAAAAGTTAGTTTTGTCACAATTTTGTTTAAAAATACTACAAAAATTAATCATTTGATACTCTTTTAATGCGTGGATCAGTAAATATATCACTAACATCATCACTTGGAGAAGAAAATTCTGAAATAACTGCTCCCTCCTCTCCTGCCTGAAACCAATGGAGAGTATTTTTATCTATGGTATATTGATCTCCGGGCAATAGGATAATTTCATGATATACAGAATAATATTTTTCATCTCCTGCTGGAGGATGCGTCTTCGGATTTTCGGTTTTCACACCTTCTATATAGAGATATACCTTGCCATATCTACAACGAAACGTTTCTCTTTTTCCCTCCATACCATTATGATCAGGGTGGCGGTGTTCAGGGCAGGTTTGATGGGGAAACAAAACCATTTCTTTCGCACAATACCTTGAGTTATTTATATATACTACTAACATAACACCGGTTTTTTCAAAATCATTTAGACCAAGATCGGCAATTTCCATATCTTCCTTCTCTTGTGAAGAAAGAACAATACCTGCTTCTTTAAAATATTTAAAGGCTTTTACCTTTATCCTTTCTTTTTCTTCTTCTCTCATTTTTCTCCCTTCCTTGTTCTCATCATTTTTAAAACTAAAAAATAATCATCTAACCTGATCTTCAGGACCTTTCCAAATCTTATAATGATAATCATATTTCCAATTGTCTATCGGGATAGAAAGTGATAAGCGCTCCCACCCGGAGTTTATCCTGCTTATCACTTCGGGTAATGGTCGAATTCCTCCGGTAGCGTCAACCGCTTCTACACAACAGGCACCAACAGCAGTAGCCAAGGTAACAGATTTTTCCGGTTCCCCTCCATCTAAAAGTTGAGCTAAAAACCCGGCAATGGTGGCATCTCCGGTTCCGGTTGTTCCTTTAACCTCTGTAGAAAAACAAGGGGATAGAAGCTGGCGATAATTCCACTGTCTGGGGTTAATTATACTCGATAAACTACTTTTTTCTATTTGGTGTGTTCTCAAGTATAGACCCTGGTCGCCCAACTTTATTGCCACCACATTTGTTCCATAATCAATTAATTGCCTGGCTAATTGATCTAATAATACAACATCTATTCTTTCTTTCTTCTCTGAAATTTTATAAAATTTCTCTGGGTTTAGCATATACAACAGTTCATCAATGCTGGGCATAAAAATATCTGCCATAGGTAAAACGTTTTTAAAGAATTTATGCCAATCTACTTTACCGGCAGGAGATTCAGGGTCCGGCATAGCCATATCCAAACTGGTGATTAACTTCATTTTTCTAACTCTTCGAAACATTTTTACCAGTTCTTCTCCCGCGTTCTCATAAAATTTCCGCATTAAAGGAGGGTATCCAAAATGAAATATGCGGCTGCTTTTTATTTTTTCATAAGGAATATCATTGGCATTAAAGGTATGATTGGGTCCAGGATAATGTAAAAAGATCCGATCAGTATCTGGCGGGTTTAAAACAATAGTATAAGAAGAAATCTCATCTTTGCTGATAATCATATTTTCTACTATATTTTTATCTTCTTTCTGTAAAATCTCTAAAATAACCTTTCCCAGGACATCTGACCCAATTTTTCCCAATAAAGTTGTACTAATGCCTAATTTTTTAAGAGTTATTCCGGTATTAGCTACAGCTCCCCCGGTCGATAATTTCAATCCTGACATTTCCAGAACATGTCCGGGAATAATGGTCTCAATGCTCCCTATCCTCCAATCCGGAATAATATCTAAACAAATATGACCGGCAACAATTATATCCATAAAATTCTCCCATTTGAAAAATATAAAATATTTTTGTTAATTTAGATTCCTTTTGCTATTTCTTTCATAATTTTTGCCTCTTCCTCTTGATAGCTGGATAAATGACAAACACTTCTTAATATATTTTCTAATCCCTTTGGATATTCTCGCCTAAAAAATATTTTATCCGAGGGATACATTTCCCCTTTCTGGTCTTTTGCTTTAAAATCTATAGCAGTATAAAATGCTCTTTTAATTTTATTATAAGGAGTGCCTTGTATTTGAGCCAAAAGCATTGGTCCTACTAATCTTTCATTTTTATCTAACTTACGATACAAATCTCTACCTACTCGAAAAATAGTATCTCCTAATGATTTATTTTGAAATCTAAAAAGTAGATCATCAATATGGTTTTGTAAATCTTGCAGGGCGAGGTCCTTGGGATATGTTCTATTTAAAGCCACTGCTGATTGCTTCATACATTCCCGAACAGTTTCATAAATTCCCGGCACTTCTAATGCTTCATATATAAAAGTCATTTCAGAGTCATATTGATACCCAAAATAAGCTGATGCAGAATGACCAAGATTATGGATGAAAAGCTTTCTATCTACATAGGCTTTGATATTTTCAACAGCCCAAAGATCCATAACCTGAGGAAGGGGGTTCTTAAACCCTTTTTTATCCACAATAAGAGTATTGTAAGGCTCGGCAAATACCCATAACAAATCTTTTTTCTTATCCTCTTCTTTCATTAGAGGAACCATCTTTCCTATACTTGATTCTATTAACCCAACCAGCTCATCGAAAGGATATTCTTCGGGAATAAAATTTTTTAATTCCTTCCTTAAATAGTCTGCTGCATTCCTCAAATTCTCGGCAATAACAATATCTAAAGGATTTTTTCCTCTTTTTTTATATCTTAATTGAAGTCCTTGAGCAATTACCGGAACAATTTGAGGCAAGGCATGTTTTCCTACTGCTGTAGCGACAATATCCGCATCTGCAATTTCCCGAATAACTGCCTCATTATCAAAACTATCTATAGCTCTTATATTTTCTATTAAAATAATTTCATCGGGAAGTTCGTTTCTCTTTATTACTAATTTATACTTTCTCTTTTTATTGAGTTCTTTTACTAATTCTTTATAAATATCAACAAAAACAACTTCATATCCCGAACGGGAAAATAACTGACCGATAAATGATCTCCCGATATTCCCCGCCCCAAATTGAAGCATCTTTTTTATGTACATTATTCTCTTCCACGGCTCTATATAAACTAATTTTTTACTTTATTATATGAAAAATTGAAATCTTAACTAAAAATTATTTTTAGATGCATTTCTTTTTATACTATTTTATTATTCGACAATATATCTAAAAATCCTTCTTTTTCTGTAAAATAATTTAAAAACAAAAAAGCCCTTCAGTAAAAGGCCAAAGGGCTGGAAATTGACGAGCTCCCCCTATTGGAAAGGTTTGGAACTTTTAAGAGGGATATAGTAATAGATAATATTAAATTAAATCATTTAGTTTTTCAGTAAAGTAATAAAACCAACTATTATATGGCCTCCCCCATGAAGACGATTTTCGAACTTTTTGTATGTGTGAAGAAGCGGAAAAAGTGTATCGAAAGCCAGGGGAAGTAATTGGGATTTATTAGAAATTTAAAAGGCAGAAGCTTTAATAAAGAAGTTCTACTCTTTGATTATGTTGACTTCACTTATTGGACAGGTTTAGAATTTTAAATTACAGTGGGTTACAGTTAGCAATGATAAATTTACCAGTAAAAATATCACCTATATCAGTCAATTCTTTCTAAATTTTCTAATCCTGTGAATAAGTTATTTATAAAATTTCTTCCTTTAAAACTTAAGTTCATAAGCTAAATATGTAATAGTTTCCTGAAAACCTAATCTTCGATATAAGCGAAAAGCAGCAGTGTTACCAACACGTACAGAAATTTCAATCTTCTTTATTTTACTTTTTTGAAAGCTATCCTCTATGGCCTTTTTCACAAGTTTCGTTCCAATTCTTCTATTTCGTGCAAACTGCAATACATTTAAAAAACAGATATCTGTAAATCCATCAGCTTTAAAATCTTCGTAGTATACATAACCCACAACCCGATCATCCAGAATTGCCATAATCAAGCTATGAAGATCATTTAGGTTCTGCACCATGTAATGAGCATTGAAATAGGCTCCTTTAGGATGTAGATTTAAAAAATCTAGGAAATTTGTTATATTTCAAGACTTAACCCTATATACTTTCCTATACACTTTCCGGAATTATAATAACCCCTTTGATACGATTTGCAAATACAAGGTTCTTAAGTTAGAATAAATACAAAATATGGCCCATTCCATATTTAATTATTAAGCGGGCAAAGGTGTTAAATTAATGAGAAAAAATAAAATACTGTAAGAGTTTTTTAAATGATACTGTTTTAGCCCGGGACGGAATGACAGTGAAAAGTTAGTAGGAGGTCGTAAATGAAAACTTTTTTAATTGCTTTTCTATTTTTTTTCTTGTTTATTCTTATTCCCGGTGAATTATCAGCAGAGCCACTGACTGCACCAAATTTAACAAATAATCCAAGTCTTGACGTAATCGCCACAAACACAAGACCGCTTTTATCAATTTTTAATGCATCCGGCGGAACTGGTAAAAGAACTTATATTTTCCAAATCGATACGGTTCCTGAATTTAATTCTGAATCTCTTGTTGAATACAAAGATATACCGGAAACCAATAAATATATAACAGAAAAACAGATTGAAAAAAAGGATGCCCTGAGTGACAAAACAAGACACTATTGGCGTGCCCGGGCCGTTGATGAATCAGGCAGTATGGGACCTTGGGCCCAAACAAGGTTTTTTCTTGATACTGTTTCCGACGATACTTTTATGAATCTGATTAGGATACCAGTAAAAGAAGTAACTGTTTCCAGCGGCCAGAATCCTAAAAATATAACAGATCTGGATGATCCGGGACAATCTACTTTTTGGTTGGGATCGCCATCCGGAGATGATCGAGCACAGTGGGTCATATTTGATCTTGGTAAAACACAAAAGGTTTCCAGAATCTGGATGTTTTCTACACCCTCAGGTAAGAACGGCCGACTGAAGAATTTTATCTGGCAATGGAGTAACGACAATAGGGTATGGACGGATATACCTGATGCGGTGGCTCAGAATAATGATACATTCCGGAATATTATAGAAATAGAACCGGTTTCCTCAAGATATTTCAGGTTATTAATTAAAGACTGGTACGGTTACACCCCTCAGATAAACGCAGTTATCCTCTATTCTCCCGGAATACCTGAAGTTCCGGAAACTCCTGATGGTAATTATGTCTTGATTGTCGGTAATCAAATGAACGGATTTACTTTTAGCGAGCTTGCCGAGTTTGTAGAAGAACTGGATCTTGATTTAAAAACGCTCACGGTGCCGCATTATGAAGTATCTCTTGATATGGTCAATAAACTAAAAAACAAACCTGTTGCTATTATCTGCAGTGGTAATAATGCAGATTACGAGGACTTGCCGATGTTTGAATATAACGGTGTATTTGAAATTATAAGACAGAGTCAGATTCCTATACTCGGTATTTGCTGTGGACACCAGTTGACTTGTATGGCCTACGGCTATACATTTGCACGAAGTATGGGCTGGTCAGATATCACCAGTCTGGCACTAGACGAGCAGAATGAAATTACTGCAATAACAATCAAAAAAGATATTCCCATATTTCAGGGTATAGCCAATCCTTTTACAGCACCTGAAATACATAGCTGGGCAGTAAGTCCGGTCAGTCTGCCCGATGATTACGAAATAACCTCAGAATCAACTTATATACAGACACTTAAAAGTAAAACAAGGGTTTTATATACTAAACAATTTCATGCAGAAATAAAAACTGATTACAATGAAGCAACTCCCTATTTAATAAATTTTTTAAAGGTGGCTCTTCAGGAAAAAAACAGGTAAGTCTTTTTCTAAAAAACTTCACCCAACATACATCTGGCACTGCCGCCTCCGACCTCTTCTATGGTATGAATATCTACAGGCACTATTTTCCCGGACTTTTCCAATTCAGTTTTTTGTTCCGCAGTAAAATTCTCATAAGCTGTAGTTGACATAACAATAATCCTATTATTATCTTTCGTCTTCAGCTGAAGGATGTTTCCGCACATGTGATTTACCTGTTCCGGGCTAATCTTAATTATCCTTTTACCTAAGGCCCTTAATTCAGCTAATACCATGGTCCTTTCCTTATCATCCTTAATATTATCAGCAGCAATCACTGCAAAATCATCGCCAATACTCATCATTACATTGGTATGATAAATTAATTGTCCGTTCTGATCATAACTGTGAAAAACAATTGAACGATAGTTGAGTTGTCGGCAAAATTCATCAAGCACTTCTATATCAGTGCGCGGAGAAATAGAAGCAAAGGTGACATGGTGTCTACGGTCAAGCACCATACTGCCGGTGCCTTCCAAGAACTTATTCTGTTCATCAAAGTAGCTCAGGTCAATGACTTCGTCTACATCATAACCTTGATCTTTAAGTCTCTCCTCCAATAGATCAATTCTCACTTCAGCGCGGCGGTCCGGAGTTAACATGGGGTATATTACCAGTATATTATTACCGTTTTCGGTCATATGCGTCGAAAACCAGTTATTGGGAAAGACCGCATCTGGAGTCTCTACATCTTCACGACTGGGCACATGAATAACCTCAATACCTTCTGTCTCTAAAACATTAACCGTATTATTAAACTGCTCCACTGCTAACTCGGTCACTTTATCTGCATCTTCAAGCTGATGTTGAAAAGTATTAGATTTTGCTGTTTCAAGATTATATGCAAAATCGTCAGGCGAAACCATAAATACCTTATCAGTTAATTGTGACGGCTCTGTATCTGTAGTTATTCCCTTACGAAGAAGCACCTGCGTCGTGCAGTGCGCCGCACCGTACCCAGAGGTCAGCGCACTAAAGTCCATCCACGTCGCATCCACACCGGCATCGCTCAGAGTCTTTTTATATTCCGCGCTTACACCGTCAATAGCAAGTATCTTATTAGACACTACATCAAGGAAATTTATTCCATAGAGATTCTGGTCCTTTCTGGATACCGGAATTAAGGTAAACCCTAATTCATCCTCCATGTATTCCTGAAAATCTGCGTCTTCTATTTTAAGTTTATAACCGTCTTCTTCCAGTTGGTAAACATCGACCGTTGTCCTTATGTCTTTGTCAGCAGGTTTTTCCGGAGTATCCATCCTCAAATCAACCAAAACAGCAAGTTTCGGACTGATAATATTGAAATAGGTATCCAGATGCATCTCTTCCTGATTTTGCCATGAATCCTTTACCACAACTACACGCGGAACACCGAAGACCCGGTTATCCAATAATTGTTTAACTCCTTCCGCGTTTGTGCGCAGACCCTGTCCTATTAATGCCGTATCTCCTGCTGAAAAATAATCTCCGCCTTCCAGACGCCCTTCTCCCTTCACTTCATAAATTGGTTCAATACCAAGTTTATTTAATACAAATTTAATTATTTCAGTTTCCGGCGCACGCTGTTCGGAATGCATTTTAGAAATTACAACGCCTTTTGCCGTTGTAATCATCTGATCCCGTAAAAAATAAAGGTTCATAACCGGATCCATCTCATAGGTGGCTCCTAAACCGGTATTAGTTTCGGTAGAATATAGATGTACCGTAGGGCGAAGCAGGATAATCTTTGCAAGTTCATCAGGAGACAACTGCGAAATTGTTTTTTCTTTGTAACTGACTTGTTCATCCTGCATATCGAGAGAAACGGCCGAACTATCAATGGTCAAAGATTTTGCAGCAAAATTCCTGAGCGCATCCAGTTCCGGGCCGGGAACTGCATCCCCCTCCTCATTCAGCGTTCCTTCCAGAAGAACATCTAATACTGTATAAACAGCCGCTCCATATCCTCTGAGGCGGTCAATATATTCGCGGTGTTGTTCGCCGGCTTTCTTTATACTAAACGGTTTTTCAAACAAGGCGGCATCCGGATGAAGAACGCCCAAAAACACTTCATCTCCCGGAGTATGCATAAGAATTTTCTTAGGAGCCATCCATTCAGCTTGGGCCCCTATCTCCGGTTTCTTCTCTACGGTTTCAGCACATGCACTTATCAATACAAATACCACTAAAAATACTGCTACACCTGCCGCTAAATTCCATTTCCATATTCTTTGATTTCTTATTTTAAGCATAATATTCCTCCTTTATGAGGTCAGATTTTGAAATATCACTTTTCATCTTCTCGCCCGATTTTTTTAATTTAATCGGGGCAATGCATTGGTTGTAAGTAATTTTATTCATAAGCTTGCCACCAATTTTGTAATATATTTTTGCTTATTTTTTTTCATATATTGGTTGCTTACCATCAATTTCAATAATTAATTTTTTCCACTCATCGGGATATCCAACCTGGTCACATTCTCTATCTTCCTCATAGACAAAACCATGGCTATATTTTACTAATAAACTATTTCCTAAATCCCACCAGGCATCTATCATCTGGTTTGCATTGTCAATACAATACTTAGTTAAAAATTCCTGAGCTTTAGCTGGATCTTCCTTATATAAATCATATGCTTTTGTATCAATAGCCGGGGTTCTACTTACTGCTCCGCCTTCCCATTTAAAAATGGCTTCCTTGACATCTTGGATAGCATAGGAATATTTAACCTGGGTTAACATGTCTACATAATCAGAAGCCCAACGAGCTGCATCTTTATTAAATACCCAATGGTCACCAATAAGGTAAGAAGCTGGAAGTTCGGTTATTCCTGCGTAAAAAGGTACAAAAGCAGCTGTTTCAGTAACTCCCAGAGAAACCCAGCAGATTCCACCTATTGGGTCAGGTAACCAACTCCTGGCTTGCGTAACTGTGGCATACTCACAATGTAGTGATCCTATAGGCCTTTGGTTTGCATATTTTTCACCTTCATAAGTCCAGGTTAAGGGTCTGCAGCGGGTCGGGCAACCGAAAGGACCAGCAGCTACCCCGGTAGTCAAATCAAATTCAGTTCCTTCGTAATGGTCTCTTAATATAGCCATAACATCAAGGACTGAAAGTTTATTTTCCGGCTTAACTGAGAAAGGTAACTCGGTATTTAAAGTATCGGGATCTAAATTAAGTGAAGGAGCTACAATGTTATAAAATCTCCAGAGACGAGCATTCATGCCTCCACTACTATGAGCACTCCAAAAATTCGGAGAATAAGCCTTCTTCCAATTAAATGGTTCTCCACTATCCGGATTATAATAATCATGTTCGACCGCATAAGAGATAACATTTTCAGATGCCATGAAGTAATCTTGGTTTTCAAGATCAATCTCGCCGATACGGGATTCATTTGGGCACATAGAAACATGATCATCCGGAACTCTTTGTGCGCACCAGATAGCACCTAATTTTCCACTATCGGGAGTCCATAGTGGACCGACAGGCATAATTTCAAAAATCCAAATTTCTTCCGGGTCGTGCACAGCCAACATCTCTCCTACATCCAATCCGTACCCGTATTCCGTAGCTAGATCTCCCATTATCTGAATAGCTTCTCTCGCAGTTTTAGCCCGTTCCATTACAATTAAGGTAAGCTCGGTTAAATTCATAGGCGCATTCGGGCTTTCCATTTCACTACGACAGTCAATGGTGGATTCTCCGATACATACTTGGTTTTCATTGATATAACCAAACATAGCATGATGATAGGCGTATGTATGAGGAACTTGAGGAATCTCAACACCAGTGTATTTTTCCTTATATATCATCTCCCATTTTAGACCTACCTCTGGTGCCCACGTTTCTTCTTGTGGTATAGAATAAATTTTGCGCATTGCACCAGCCTCATGATCTGCAGCAGGCACATGACGCCAGGAAAAATCACATATACCGCAATCAGCGGTATGAGTAGCCATTGTAGATCCATCAATTGAGGCATCTTTTCCAACTAATATTACAGTACAATTTTCTTTTGAAAACTCTGGTATTAATGATATATTCACTTCGCTCTTTGTCGCACCCAACACAGATGTGCTTAAAAATATTAGCACTGTAATTGATATGCCGATTACTAATACTAACTTTCTTGATTTCATTTTCTTTTCCCCCCTCTCGAAAATATTATAATAAAAGTTAAATAGAAAGTTAAATAGGGACACCTATTTATTCTATCTTCGCCACTTATTAAAATATGACAAACGAAACGTCCCCTTGTCATTTCTTACTCATAGTGTTCTACTGGATCAAACTTCTGTTGCTGGTAATCCTTGTATGGTTCAAACTCGCGGATTTTTGAATTAAGAATTTTATACGCCCTCATACGTGATATATTGAGCGATTGCCATTGCGAAAAATAGGGAGAATCGTTATTTTGAGTGCGCCAGTATAATTCGCGAGCAAAACTTTTTCTTAGATCCTCATTTGAAAAATTTAATACCTTGATAGTATCGGGTATGGCATCGTCTGAAAGATGGCTTAAATAATAAATATCGAGTTTTCCAGTAGCATCAAACTGCTCAATATTCCGCCGTGCTATAAAGGCATCTGGATTGAGAAAATTCATAACGACCAGAAACAAGGTAATCGAGAGAAAAACACGAAAGGCAAAAGTGTTCTCTCGTTTGTCTTTATAGATTTTGTAGATCAATAAACAGAAGATTACTACTAACAAAATTATAAATGCGTGGCTGTACAATCTTAAAGTTGTAAACCCATAAGCTTCTTCGTAAAGCGATAAGCGAGTAAAAGCAGAAACCATGATTAAAATTACTTGAATAACTAGAGCAGTGCTGAAAACCTTAAATCCCAACGCATGTTCACTCTCTTTTTTAATAACATATTTTTCTGTGGCTAAAAGTAAGAGTAAAGAAATAATAGCCACTGCTATCAGCTCAAAAAAGCCACGCCGTACATATTCGGCATAGGTAAAACCTTGATCGGATATATTGCTTTCTCCTCCAAAAAGATAAGTAAATTGAACGAGTATAAAGATGAAAAACAAAACATTAACAGAACCGAGTAGAATGGAGCTTTCTATATGCCCAACCGTATGGTTTTTACTATTTTGCTGTGCGGTAATTTGACCTTCTTTTTCTCGGAAGGAATAAGTATATGCACCAATATAAACAAGCGTCGCTATCAAAATCAAAATAAACCTAAAAATTATTTCCAATTCATTATCGATACTGATTAAATCCGAAACATGCTTTTGGAAAATTAAATCTGCCGAAGAAAAAAGAAGTAGAAAAACAAATAGAACAGGAATGGCCATTAAAATCCCTCTCACAATCTGTGAAAAAACTTTTCGGTCTTTATTTACTCCGCTTTGCGAAAATAAATTGGATAGAGTTTGAAACAACGGACGGATAAACTTAAACGGTAAAAAAAAGATTTTTATATAATCTCCAATTAAAAAGTTTTTCACTTTTTCGCCGAAAGATACCTCGGTAATTACAAGTAACAACAGCAATGAAGCTATCACATTAAGAAATATGAGCAGGCTGCTGGAACGGACAAAAACCATTGCGCTAAAGAATATAAGCAACACCAAGTGTAAAAGGACCTTTTTATTTATTTGCTTCTTAAGGAAATTCGCGATAAAAAAAAGCCCTGCTATGACCAAAACAACATAAAACGGAAACGAAATACCAGGAATTTTGCCGTAGAAAAAGTAATCAAAAAGCAAACCCAAAACCAAAGATATTCCTGTTACAATTCCGGCCTTGGCCAAAGTATTTGATCGGGAATTTTTCATATCCATAAAAACTCCTTTAATAAAATTTCCCTTCAGTATTATTTGCTATTTAAAACATACTTATCTTCTCTAACGTAAAACTATTTTTTACCAATAGGAAATATATACACTATTTTTATCATAATTCTGTTCTTTAGATTAAAAATCCTTCTTTTTCTGAAAAATAATTTAAAATATAAAAGCCCTTCAGCAAAAAGCCAAAGGGCTGGAAATGTCTGGCTCCCCCTATTGGACGCGTTCAGAACTTTTAAGGGAAATATTGCAATAGAAAATGTTAGATTAAATCAGTTAATTCTTCAATATTAAAGCAATATCTAAAAATTAGAATTTGTAAATATTTATAAAATAATAAAGCTCTTCAGCTAAATGCTAAAGGGTTTAGAAATAGCTCTGGCTAATCGATGTTATATGAAAAAATCGTGTGGTATTCAATTTATATTATTTTTACTTTTTAATATTAATTAATTCAACTCTTGTTGTATTGTAAGTATCAGTTTCTAAAACAACATTTTTAACAGATGGAGAATAGCATTTATACTTAATAGCATCAGGTTCAAGAGCTGACCGCTTTTTTATTTTTATACAATTTTCAAATGAACTATATAGCACTGCTGTCCTTGTTTCTGAAAAAAAACCTTATCAGATGGTAAACTATAAGCCCAACCAAGAAACCGTAAGCCATATTAGTAGCCAATGAAACAATGACGGTCACGGCCATAGGAATCAAATCCTTATTTAACCGAATATCTTTGGCGAACTTAATAAGTTCTATCCCGACCAGAAACATCATTGCACCAACAATAGCCATCGGGAAAACGGCAAATAGTCCGGCAATGGAATTAGCCAGAAATAACCCCAGAGAGATTTCTATCAATCCCTCTAAAATATTCGTTCCTCCTGTCCGTGCGCCAAAATAATACTGTCCTGCTAAACCGCCAGCCCCATGACACATGGGCATCCCACCAAAGAAAGGCAGGATCAGGTTCATAATTCCTTGATTCCAAGAGAGTTTCCTTTCACTTACCGGTTTCTCCGGCCAGTAGGTTTTAATCAAGGAAGAAGTGGCGATGGTTGCGTTGGTAACTGTCAATGGAATCTGAGCAAAACCTGCGAGGAGCAGTGTCCGCCAAACTTCCTCAAGACGAAAGACCGTAAGAGACGGAAGACTGAGGGAAGGGGGATTGATTTGCTGGAATTGTCCTTTGGTAAATATAATCACCACACCGAGAATCATCAGAACGATGGCGGCAGGAGCATAGCGATTTTTTCGTAATACCAGCACTATGAGGATAGAGACGACACCGATTGCCCACCAAGTAGAAATCATTTTGAAAGCCTGAACAGACAGGAGCACACCAAGTGCGACTTGGATTCCACGAATAACAGAATTTGGTGTTACTCTTGCAATCCAACCGATGACACCGGTCGCAGCGAATACTAGCCAGATAACACCCATCGCGAACCCAGATGCATAGACCATTGATGGGGACCAATGCTGAGCGATAGCCACCACAGCTAGAACCTTCATAGGTTCGATAGGCATAGGGAGCTGGTATACAAGACCGGTAACAATATTTGCTATACCCATCATTACCAGAAACCCTGCGGGATTGAGCCCACAGACAATGATATAGCCGATGGCCAGCGGAAAGAGTGTTCCGAAGTCTCCCATAGATCCAGCCAATTCTCTTAAGTTGAACTCAAACGACTTGATTTTCATAACCTGTCTTTTCCTCAGAATTTAGCGGTCGACTACACCTAACTTAAAATAACCGAACGACTTCGTTTATGCTTCCAAACCGGTATATTTTTCAAGTACTGTATTTCAATATAATATAATCTTTCCATATTTATTATACTACAAATCTTTTATAATCCCTTTTTTTGAATAAAAAAGCCCTTCAGCAAAAGGCCAAAGGGCTGGAAATTGTCTGGCTCCCCCTATTGGTCAGGTTCAGAACTTTTTGTTGGGGTGAAATTATAGAAGAATTACGAAACACCTATAAACTAAAGGAGTTAATTAATCTTCCTGTTAGTGTTCCAAATAATGTGTAGGTAAATAAAAACCTTTGCTTATCAATAAGTTATACCCCTACCCTTATTCTAACTATATTTATTGTGATAAATTTATTATAGCATATATTAAATTTTATTATAAAACCAAGCTATATATAATTTGAACTTTATTAAGTGTTAATAATACTTTTATATATGCACCTTGCTTTATATGAGCCAAGCATTTTTGCAGTAAAATATTTTATTATTTGTATTTCGTCATAAGGAAGAAAAGATGAAAAGTATCTCTCTATACCTAACCATTTCCAGGACATGTTTTTAACTGCACCATAATATAGGTTAAATCCATCAATATATATTATGCTTCTATTTCTCATAGCATCCCCCCCCATAAAAAAAGACAGCCATATAAGCTGCCTAACCGACTTATTGCCGGGGAGTCGTCTATTAAAATCTATAATCAATATAATACATACCGATATAATTTATTTTAAATAACACTTTATTTTAAATAAATAGGTGTCCCTATTATTATTAGAGCAATCTTTAGGGGGCAAATAGGAACAGGGCACCTTCCCCTGTTCTTTTTGCGCTAAATGTTGAGACCCCGTATTCTCTTGCTTTTATTTTTTCTTGAAAAACTCTTCCACTGTTAATCCAGCCCTCCGAATTAATCCACATAATAATCCTGGCGCCAGCTCTTTGTGATCTGGAATAGAGAGCATCTGTCTTAATTTATGATATAAAATCATATGACTTCCAGTATGATGGTCTAGCATGTAGCCAAACTTACCAAATATTTTAACGGCTTTCTTACCAGACATGTTAGATAGAAGTCCCATTAAACTGTAACCTCACCAACAAAAGCACTTTCCTCTTCTTTCGGTTCAAAACTACAACCATGCTTCTTCTGTACATAAAGATAACCTTTTATGGCATCTTTAATATTTTCGACAGCATCATCCAAAGTCTTTCCTTGACTCATGCATCCTGGAAGCCCAGGTACATCGGCTACATAACCTTTGTATTCTGAGTCGTAGGTAAAAACAACCTGAAATCTCATAGAACACCTCCATAAAACTAAGAAGACAAGATACGTTATTCATTTACTGTTATTTTATCAGTATTCTATTTAATTTGCCAATAAATTATTTTATATCAAATAAAAAGCCCTTCAGCAAAGGCCAAAGGGCTTGAAATTGACAAGCTCCCCCTATTGGACGCTTTCAGAACTTTTAAGGGAAATATTACAACTGAAAATGTTAGATTAAATCAGTTAATTCTTCAATATTAGAGCAATATTTAAAGATTAGATTTATAAAATATTCATAAATAAAAGTCCTTCAATCTTTTAGTTAAAGGGCTTTCGCGTCTACTATGGTGGAGGCTAGTAGACGAGTTTCGCAACTTTTGCATGAGTGATGAAATTGAAAAGGTGTATCGAAGATTAGAAGGAGTAATCAATGCTTGATATTATTATTGATTATAAATCCATTACAAAAAGTTAGAAAAAGTTACCAGATTATTGAGTTGATACACCTCTCCTATTTATAGATTTTAAAAGTAAAAAATTAATTGCTAAAAAAATGGGTGTATCCCTTTTTAATTCAAGTGTTAACTTATTGCTTTTTTATCTTTAAACAAACAGATTAAGTTGATGTTCTTGTTTATTGATAAATCTTGGAATCCAATCCTCATCTCTTGCGTGATATACAAAACGGGTAGCATTTGTTGCCGTCCTACGATTTATTTCTTTAATCGCTTGATTTTTTATTTGTGAATATTCTTTCTGTATATCCCTCCTCCAGGTTGCCCATAAAACAATATTACTTGAAATAGGAAATGTAATTTCTGATTCTGGTTTCCCTACCCCTATTCCTTGAAAATAAAAAACTGGATTATCGCATGTTAGGAAAGCTGGAGATTTTTCACATGTGAGAAATAGCCATCTCATTTCGGGTATAACTTTTACAATATTTGGTGTTCTTTCTGGAGGAATAAGATCCAACCAAAAATCCTTGGGAATATTTTTTGAATATTTTTCAAAATTAGCTTTAATTTCCACCCTGCGTTTTTCAAGTAATTCTGTTCGTGATGGATTTTCTAAGATTAATTTTGATATTTCTTTGTCCCACTTCTGCTGGAGTGATTGAACAACAACTGGTGCAGTCTTTTTCATACGAATTTTACTTTGTGGCACTCTTTTAAGCATAACTACCATGTAGATAGCCAATATTTCTTTTTCAGATTGGGTTAATTGCTTGCGATCTCTTATCTTCTTTATAACAGAATTTGCAGGGCCTTCAATTTCATTTGCTAAATATCTTTCTACTTCAGGGGAATAATAGTTAGTTTCATGTGCAATATTTTTAATTTGTGATTGAAATTTTAACGAACCGCCTTTTTCATAGACCCACACCATATCATTTCCCGAGGATACAAATCCACTTAGATAGTATTGTGGAATATAATGATCTCCCATAATATCTTAGATTTCTCCTTTTTATTTTTCTGTCAATGTATGATTGCCTGAGAAATACTAGCCGAGATTATCATAAAAAACATTTTTACAAAAATCATATTCTAAAAAATGGTATGCAGAATAACACTACAACAGATTTCTGCAATTTATTTCACACTGAAGTTTATTTCTCTTTATTTTCAGATACTAAGTCCCTCAATATTATCTACTATTTTATTGTAGATCAGCACTAAGTAGTTTAATTTCCGTTTTTCAAAATATCCATGTTTTGTATAATATAAAATTACTATCATGCCATCAAATATTCAAAATTAGGCACAAAATAGCCCCAACATGGAGAAGAAGTAAAGTTAGATTCGATAAATTTAAATATTAGCTGTTGTTTAGATTTTTAAAAGATTCTTTGATGCCTTCTTCTATATCATATAAAAATTGAACTGTTTCTTTTGTAAGTATACTATTTGGGCACGCAAGCTCAACAAGCGCTTTGAGCATATCACTAAACCATTCCAAATCATCTTTCATAGGCGGTATTGCATGACTTTGTGAAAGATACAAAACAGCACGTGTTATCAAATTAGGATCTCTCTTTTGCTCAACTATAAATTCTACATACCATAATGATTTTTCAAAATATTTTTGGATAGTTTTTTGTTTTTGCTCTGAGTCTATAATATCAGATAAATTATTTGGACATGGGGTTTGCCATAAAGTTTGACTAGCTACTTTTTTACATGCTTCAAATAAAGCATCTTTATTAAAATAACTTTGTTTTTTCATAACATGACTCCTTTGATTCCTTTCTTAATGAATTAAAGAAATATTCATTGAATATTGTAAAAAATAAATCTTCCTTTATTTTAACTCCCTTTTTGGTTGGATAATAAATTTCTTTCTCATTTTCATCATAACCTCTTTGATAAAAGCAAATATCGATAAAATAAGAATTATTTACAACTTATTTTATTCTGTTTAACCTTACTATTTCATATCTTTTTGATTGGACTTCTTTAATAAGTTCTTGATATTTATTGTTTAATTTCGTTTCTTCGGATTTCTTTTTCTATATATTTTTCACCTAATGATCCGTTTAACGGAATGATACAGAAGCACGGAAAATTTGCCAGTTTTGCTCCATCAACGAATTATATGTTTTTTAGTTCTTTATCTTTAATTGTTATCTTCTTATGATAAAATTTCTCTGCCTTTGGCCTATTAATTACCCACTCAGTTTCAATAATATTATTTTCAGGAGGCCATTTTTTCAGTTTTAGGAATGGAACTGAAGGAAGAATCATAATGGGGAAAATATACTGTGGTTCAGGGTGTAAAATTCCAACAATTAGTGACTTATCATCAAAAATACTAATTAGAAGGATTGCTGAGATACTCCTTCTACATGATTCCAAAGAGCCATTCTTAAATCTAAAAAAGACAGAATCTTTTAAATCAGTTATTAAGCCGCCCTTTTTAATTGGTTTTCCAATTGGAACTTTAATTTTAGTATCACTTGTCAGTAAAATTTCGGCACCGCGTGGACCCAATAGGAAATCAGCACCTATGTGTTCACTAGTAATTATTAAAATTCTTGGAATGTTATTGCCAGATAATTGAGTAGCTTTACTGGATACTTTTCTCCTCAACATATGGGTTATCATGCCAAAAGAGAAAGCAGTCTTATTGGGAGTAAGGGGTACTCTGTTTTTCCATCCAGACTGAGTAACTACTGATTCAGTCTCAAGACATGTTGCTTCAACTATAAATTCAACATCTTTTGACTTACAAAGGAAATCGGCACCTCCTGTGCTAATGTCTTCAGCTAAATATACATCATCAGAATAAGATCTCAATATTGAAAAAGTAACAGCTTCAGCCTTTGCGCTTTCAGGTTTATTCTTTAAGCGAGTACAATAACTTTTGTAATGGGTTGGATATTTTACCTCTAAGAAACACTTATAACTTTCGATAATTTCAGCGGTTAATACCATTAAATAATTATTCCCCTTTGTACATAACATTATAAATACACTTTTTAGATACTTAATAATTTTAAATACTAGTCAATCAAGAAGAAATAAATTATAGTATTTTTTAATCGTTTGGGAGTAGTTTTTTACCTGCCCTGCCCTTTTGATTGATTAGGGTTATTACTTGCATAAAGTTAGATCCCTTTATTCCTTTTTATAGTATGTCTTAAAATAATTGATACATATTTATTGCAACATTTTTCCCTTTGCGAGCTTCAATCCAGATTCTTTCCACTCTTCTATTTCCTTGCCCAACTTTATATCAAATATATTTTTGAATCTTAAACATCTGACAGCACTATATGTAAGTAATCTCATAACACCGAATAATGTCCAGAGATTCTGTCTTAGGACAGTTTCATTAAATTTTTGATAATAACGTAGGCTTCCATTTTTCCAATTCATTAAGTGCATGCAAGCTATGGGATCAAACGAAAAATGGGATGCTGCTGAATTTAAATGTTTTCTTAAACTTTCAAATTTACCTTTTATTTTTTTTGCAATATTCCCAGGACGAGGAAGTTTATTCTCCAACGCTTCTTTAATTCTTTTCGGATCATCGTAGAAATAATCTAGTAATTCAATACATTCAATAGCTAGTCTCAGAAGAGCCCCAGATTCCTGAGATAAGCCATCCAATGATAAACTATAAATAGACAAACAATAATTCTTTCCTTTCAGGAGTGCAAAACTACAAACTGTACAAAAATTATCATTTTTATTATCTTCAAATATGCTCAATAAGTCATCAATTATTGTGAAACCCCTTTCAATATAACGTGCTTCAATCGATAATTTACTTTTTAATGCATTAAGAGATTCTTCTCTTGTAATCCAAAGATTCACTTTTTACTCCTTTATTTTTGACGTAGCATTTTACATAACAGCTCGAGCATAAAAGAAGCCGATAAGATTTGGACGTTAGTCTTTTATGTCATATTATAAGCCTTGACCGTTGTATGGGTTAGCCCGTCTGTTCGTTCATATATTTAGCCACTGAATAGTACGGCTCTGTTTTGAGGTTTAGCTTTGCAACTTTAGCAAGTAAAAAATCTCTTAAATCCACCTGTCCAGCAAGCACAGTACGAAGATCATATCCGTCCATCAAAATAATACCCTTGTCAGGATTTTGCTTTAGCAGAGGCACAACATTGTCTGACCAGCCATTAATTGAAAGAAACACACCCATTGTTTGTCGACCGGAACGCGCAATTTGGCCTGATAAGCCATCAAGTTCTCTAATATTACTGAGCTTTTTGCGCCATCTACATTCAACAATGTAATGCCACCCTTCAAGTTTAAAAGCGCCATCAATCTGCTCGCTGCCCTCATTCCTTGTAAAACTAGCCACCACAGGAATTTCGTATAGAGCGAAAATTCTATTCAGAAGGTCTTGCAAAAGATACCCTCTCCGCTGTTCTTCTGTGCTCACTGCGAGGTCGTCAAACATCATGAGCAGTAACTCTGATTGTTTTCTGAGCATTTCGGCCCGCTCTCTTTCCATTCGTGCCAATTCTTCTTTTCGAGCAAGTTCTCGTTGTTTTGCTTCACGGGCTTCCATTAACTCAATGGTACCCAGAAGCTCTCTAGCCTTTTGTACAGTAGCGCGAGCCTGAAACTCATCATTTGCTAAATGAAAACT
>Ga0265593_1000216_pt1 | contig 36690 bp, 32 predicted proteins | sample saktaG_8_FD_190136 | JGI IMG/M metagenome (GOLD analysis project Ga0265593, IMG submission 190136) | Saline water microbial communities from Sakinaw Lake, British Columbia, Canada - sak_2011_5_24_36m | ecosystem: Environmental > Aquatic > Non-marine Saline and Alkaline > Saline ... | reverse complement strand
AAGAGGGCCTGATAGATAAGGCCGGTCACCGAGAGCGCTGAAAACAGCAGAAAGAGCAGATATTCTTTTGCGGAAGCTTTTTTTATCAGCAGGAATAAAAACAGCACGGCGTAAATAGAAAAAACATCATAGGGATGCGTGAGCGCGAGTAAAATTCCCAGACCGCCGGCGCTATAGGCGTATTTGCTTTTACCGGTTTTAAAGGCCTCCAGCATAAGCAGAAAAATAGCAAGAATAAGTATCAACGCAAAAGCGAAGAGGGGTTTTGTAAGGAAAATTAAAAAGGTAGAGGCCTCGGTAATCCACATATCCAGGCTCATAATATTGTAAGCGTTAAACCAGGTCACGGGGTTGGGTGCAAGAAAGCCCCAGCCGGCGGAGACGGAAACAAAGATCAAAAAGTATTTTCTCAATCGGGGTTCTTTAATAAAGTAAGCGGAAAAGTAGTAGATAAAAACCAGCATCAGAACGCCGAACAGGAGCCGCATCCCGTGATAGGCGGTGATCATATCCAGGCCCAGGACTCCCGCAGCTTTTCCGCAAACAAGAAAGAGCGGGTGAAAGAACATACCGGATTGTTTTTCGGTGGTGTATTTATCTTCAAAAAAAATCTTGCCGTCACTCGCCTGTTTCATCCAGGACATATAACTTTCCTGGTCGTAATTACTGGCGATAAACTCGGTAAAAACCATATCTTTGGGTGTAAAACTCTTTCCTATCGTGTACGGAATAACTGTAATTACGGCTATGATTGCCGCCCAGATTAGAGCAAATATCCACTCATTACGTTTTAATTTCATTCCTATATATTACACAAAGAAATGCTGAAAAAACAAGGTGAAAAAGAAAAAACATCAAAAAACCCCCTAAAAATAGCTAAAATTGACATTTTTTTGAATACGTGGTAGAATTAGGTAAATATTAATGGTAATTATCTGTTATTGGGGAAGGTTGAGGATACAAATGCCGATGAATTTTGGAATAGACATAGTTGATATAAACAGGATAAAAGCTATTATAGGCAAAAGGAAAAACTTTGTTTCCAAGGTTTTTACCGAAAACGAAAAGGCCTATTGCCTAGCCAAGAAAAATCCCTATCCGCATTTTGCCAGCAGGTTTGCTGCGAAAGAAGCGTTTCTAAAAGCAGTTCCGGGCTGGCAGGGTAAGCTTAACTGGCGGGAATTAGAGGTTAAAAATGACGCTTTTGGTAAACCGGTCATTACGCTCTCCGTAGGAAGTAAGTTTAAACTAAAGGGCAAGAAGATAGAACTTACTATTTCGCACGACAGGAACTATGCCATTGCCTTAGTTGCAGTGGAAGGGCGGCAGGTATGAAGATTGTTTCCGGCCAGCTGATGCGCAAAATAGACAGGACGGCAATCCTAGATTATAAGATACCTTCTCTGGAATTGATGGAGAATGCGGGGCGGGAAGTGGTTTCCTTTATACTGGAAAAGTTCCCCCTGCCTGCGGGTTTAAAAGTGGCGGTGGTTTGCGGAAAAGGTAATAACGGCGGGGATGGCTTTGTGGTTGCGCGTCTTTTGAAAAAGGCGGGCGCGGCTGTTTCTGTCTTTCTCCTCGCTTCGAAAGGCGCATGTGAAGGGGATGCTGCGGTTAATCTTAAAAAAATATTGAAAGCAAAATTTAAGATAACGGAAGTTGCGGATCTGGCGGCGATTGCCGGAGTAAAAGAAAGTATAAGTGAGGCGGATTTGATCGTGGATGCCATACTGGGCACGGGCTTTGAAGGCCGGACCTCCCTGATCTTCGGTAAAGTTATCGAAATAATTAATTCTCTTGAAAAACCGGTGGTAATTTCTGTGGATGTTCCCAGCGGTTTGAATTCCGATAACGGCCAGATTTCCGGTCCCTGTATTCACGCGGACTATACTGTTACTCTTGGGCTGGTAAAACTCGGACTCGTGGTGCCTCCAGGGGTAAACTTTGCCGGGGAGCTGGTGGTAAAAGATATCGGACTACCGGCTGCGGCGGTGGAAACGGAAAAGATAAACTTGAATTATTTTACCGGCGGTGACTTTGGCCCGGTGTTTAAAAAAAGAGAACAGGACTCAAATAAAGGCAGTTTTGGAAAAGTTCTGGTGGTCGGCGGCAGTACCGGCCTTACCGGTGCTCCCTGCCTGACGGCGGAAGGCGCTTTAAGAACAGGTAGCGGTGTCGTTACGGTTGGCTGTGCGGAAGGGCTAAATGACATTTTTGAGACAAAACTTACAGAGGTAATGACAGAGCCCCTTGCGCAAAATCTTGACAGATCTATTAGTTCCAAGGCCTCGGCTGCGTTAGTAAAATTGATGGAAAAGTATGATGTTCTGGCTTTGGGACCCGGGCTCGGGAAAAATCCTGATACAGGAAAGCTGGTTTGCCATCTTATCAGGAACGTAAAAAAACCGGTAGTCCTGGATGCAGACGGGTTGAATTTGATAGCCAAAACCCCTGAAGTTTTAAAAAATAAAAAAGGTGTTTTGCTTGTAACCCCGCACCCTGGAGAAATGAGCAGATTGATGGGCTGTTCCCTTGATATGATTCAAAATTATAGAGTCGAGGCGTCTTTGAAATTTGCAAAAAAATATAATGTCATAACTCTCTTGAAAGGCGCGCGGACCGTTATAGCCTTGCCTTCAGGGGAAGTGTTTATTAATTCTTCGGGCAACCCCGGCATGGCAACAGCAGGAGCCGGAGATGTGCTTACGGGGGTAATTGCCTCGCTTATCGGACAGGGTCTGGAACCGGAAAAGGCGGCTGTTTGCGGCGCCTTTTTACACGGGCTGGCCGGAGATCTTGCTAAAGAAGTCAAGGGTGAGAACGGGCTTATTGCTTCGGATATAATTGCCTCAATACCGGCCGCTATTTTGGATTTTAAAAAAGGTACGAGTTAAAGTGGGAGATCAGGTAGCAATAATAAAATGCGGGAGTTATGAAGCCGGTACGGTTTACTCTGCGGTTAAAAAAAGTGTGGACCTCCTGGGCGGGTTTGGAACTTTTGTAAAACCCGGGATGAGGGTTTTAATAAAACCCAATCTCCTGTCTGCGCTGGCGCCGGAAAGGGCAGTTACCACAAATCCGGAAGTGGTCAAGGCGGTCATACGCCTGGTTAAAGAGGCAAAAGGAATTCCTTTCCTCGGGGATTGTCACGGCGGGGTGGTCACTGGAACGGAGATACTTCTTGCGGAAACCGGCATGGCTCAAGCAGCGGCGGAGGCGGGTGCGGAAATAGTCAACCTGGAAAAACTTGGCAGTGATCTTTACGGGGCTGTCACAATTTCAAGGGGTGTAAAAGAATTCGGTCTCATAATAAATCTTTGTAAATTTAAAACTCACGGCCTTACCCTCCTTACGGGGGCGGTCAAAAATTCTTTTGGTCTGGTGCCGGGGATGCAGAAAGCGGCGATGCATCGTATTTACCCGGATATAAATGATTTTTGCGAAATGCTCCTGAGAGTTTCCGGGATTGTCAAACCGGGACTCAGTATTATGGACGGGGTTATCGGCATGGAAGGTGACGGCCCGGCCGGTGGTGAGCCCAGAAAGATCGGGCTTATTCTGGCCGCGAAAGTTCCGCTAGCGCTGGATTATATAATGGCGAAAATAGCAGGCGTTGCGCCTCTGGCTGTACCGGTCCTGGCCGGCGCGGTGAAACAGGGTTTTAAATCGGAAGAAGTAATGACTGTAGGTGAACCGCTTGAAGAAGTGCTGCTAAAAGACTTTAGAGTGCCTTCTACTTATGCAGCGGCAGGCACGGCAAAGAAAAAAGGTATTTTCGGCAGGATTAAAGGGTTTTTGCAGCCGTATCTTTGGCGTTTAGCGACCCTAAAACCGTTTATTGATAATTCAAAATGTCAAAAATGCAACGAGTGCTTGAAGGCCTGTCCGGTAAAGGCGATAAGTTACCAAAAGGGCTTTCCAAAAGTAGCGAATAAATTGTGTATAGAGTGTTATTGCTGTCACGAACTTTGCAGGTACCGGGCGATAGAATTTAAAAAGAGCCTGCTCGTTAAAATGTGGATTAAAAGGCAAAACCCGAAAAAATGAAAAACAAAAAAGTTGTCAGTGAGTTTGCGCTTCTTGCCCGCTTAAGGCGTTCTTTTGTCAAGGCCGGCAGCCGGCTGAAAGTGGCAATCGGCGATGACACGGCGGTCTTTGAAGAAAAACAGGGACGTTCGCTTTTGGCTACCACGGATATGTTGGTGGAAGGGGTGCATTTTACTTCTGCGCATTCCGCGTTTAAAGTTGGGCAGAAAGCGGTGGCTTCCAATGTCAGCGATATCGCGGCTATGGGCGGGAAGCCCCTCTATGCGCTGGTTTCGGTCGGTTTTAAAAAAACCAACACGCTTAAATATGCGGAAGAACTTTTAGCAGGAATAAAAAAAGAGGCGGCAAAATATAAAGTAGGTATTATCGGGGGAGATACAGTTTCCTCCAAAGTAAATACGGTCAATATAACACTGCTCGGCGAAGCGTCCGGAAAAAAATACGCTTTACGGAGCGGCGCCAAAGAAGGTGATTTTATTATTGTTACCGGGGAGCTGGGGAACGGCGCAGCGGCGCTCCTGAACGGTGAACTCTATATTCCCAAAATTCACACGGCTTTTGCGGAAGCGGCGGTGGGAGCCGGACTTATTCACGGTATGATAGATATTTCCGACGGGTTAAGCAGTGAATTGCATCACCTGGCTTTTGAAAGCGGTCTGGGCGCATTTATTGATCTCCAAACGGTGCCCGTCTCGGCTTTCGCAAAAAGAACGGCGGCGCGGAAAAATAAAGATGCTTATGCGCTGGCGTTGAACGGCGGGGAGGATTATAATCTGCTTTTCACCGCAGCACCGGCAAATATCAGAAAAATATTTAAACTGGCAAAAGGCTGGACCAAGTTAACCGTACTCGGAGTTATGCGCAATAAAAAAAGCGGGGTAAAATATTCCGGCGCAGACGGGGAATTGAGACTGCTTCCAAGGAAAGGTTATGATCATTTTGCATAAGACCAAAAGCCAGGAAGAAACGGTAAAACTGGGAGAAAAACTGGCCGTACAATTAAAACCCGGCAGTATTGTCGCGTTGACCGGAGATCTCGGTGCAGGGAAAACGTATTTAACAAAAGGCATAGTAAAAGGTATGGGTCTGAAAGCGTCGGTGACCAGTCCGACTTTTGTTCTTATGAATATTTACCCCGGGAAAATACCGGTGTTTCATTATGATTGCTACCGCTTGAAAGATGAAGCCGATATGGAAAAACTCGGTTATGAAGAGTACTTTTACGGAAACGGGGTGACGGTTGTTGAATGGGCGGATAGAATAAAAGGGATTATACCGAAAGATGCGGTAAAGATAAATTTTAAGATTGGGAAGAATAATGTGAGGAATATAAAAATAAGTGCAAGAATTGACGATTGACTACCCTGTACCATTCATTTCATTCAGGTACAGGACCGTGAACCTGAACTTTTTGTGAATGGTTCATGGTTTTAGGTGGCGGATAAAATTCCTCCGCAACATTTATTAAAGTTTAAATTAAATTCGGCGAAGTTTCTCTCGCCCTCCATAAATAGTCACTAGTCATTAGTCATTAGTACTTGGTTTTACTGGAAAGGGAGTTAAAAAGATGAAAGAAGAACACAAACACAAGCAGTATGACGAAGCTTCTAAGCAGGAGGTTAAAACTGCGGCTAAGGAAGAAAAGAAAACCGAAGAACCGCTTGCAGTTTTGGAAAAGGAGATTAAAACTCTTTCCGTAGAGCTGGCTAGGGCTAAGGAAGAGGCTTTGCTGCAAAAGGATAAGGCGCTCCGGGCTATGGCGGAGTTGAATAATGCTTCTAAACGGCAGATGAAAGAGAGAGGGGAATATATCAAGTATGCGGCCGGGGAACTGGCGCTGAAAATTATTCCGGTATTGGATGACTTTGAAAATGCGACCCGGGGTGAGGTAAAAGCGGATGAGAACTTTTTACAGGGCGTAAAAATGATCTATGGAAATCTGAAAGAAACTCTCGAAAAAGAAGGTCTGCAGAAACAGGATGCTACGGGAAAAAAGTTTGACCCGAATTTATATGAAGCGGTGGCCACGGAAGCTACGGGGGAGCCGGAAAAAGACGGGGTGATCGCAGAAATATTGCGCCCGGGCTATATGTTCAAAGATATTGTCCTGCGGCCGGCCATGGTAAAGATTTATAAACAAACCGAAGAAGAAAACAAAGAGAAAGAAACCGGCGAAGAAACAGTCCCGGAAAAAATCGAAGAAAAGGAAGAAGATCAATAATGGCTAAGAGAGATTATTATGAGATATTAGGGGTCCAGAAAAATGCTTCAGTTGATGAGATAAAAAGAGCTTTTAGAAATTTGGCAAAAAAACACCATCCTGACGCCAACCCGCACGGGGACCGTGATGATACCAAATTCAAAGAGATTTCTGAAGCTTACGATGTCCTTTCGGATGAGAATAAAAAGAGCGTTTATGACCAGTACGGTCATGACGGCTTAAACCGCCAGGGCTTTAATTATGACGAGAATTTTAATCCTTTTGAAAATTTCTCGGACGTTTTTGGCGATATGTTCGGGGATATCTTTGGTGGCGGGGGCGGGCGCAGTTCAAACCGCGGGCGCCGCGGTCAGGATTTACGTTTTGACCTGAATATTGAATTTAACGAAGCGGTTTTCGGCACGGAGAAATCCGTAGAACTGCCGAAAATGGAATTTTGCAGCAGCTGTCTCGGTTCCGGGGCAAGAAAAGGCACTTCGGTAAGAGTTTGTCCTACTTGCGGGGGCCGCGGTCAGGTTATCTATTCCCAGGGCTTTTTCTCCGTAAGTAAACCCTGCGGAAAGTGTCACGGCGAAGGCCAGGTTATAGAAGCGCCCTGTCCGGTTTGTAAGGGCACGGGGCGGGAACGGCAGTCAAAAAAATTAAAAGTAACCATACCCGCAGGCGTTGATACGGGTTCCACGCTCAGGTTGACCGGCGAAGGCGAGGCCGGGGAACGCGGGGGCAAGAACGGGGATCTTTATATTGTTATTCAGGTTGCGGAACATCCCGTTTTTAAGCGGGACGCCAATGATATTATCTGTGATGTTCCTATAAGTTTTGCGGAAGCGGTGCTGGGCGCGGATATTGAAGTTCCGGCTCTGGAAGGTGTTGTAAAAGTAAGAGTTCCTCCGGGCACGCCGTCGGGAAAAATATTCAGATTTAAAAATAAAGGTATTCAGGATGTAAGAAAAAGAGAGCGCGGCGACCAGCTGGTTAAAGTAGTGCTGGAAGTCCCGTCAGTTTTAAATGCAAAGCAAAAAGAATTGCTGCAGGAATTTTCAAAAGCCGGCGGCGGGGAAGCAGAGATTGCCCGGGAAGGTTTTTTTAAACAGGTTAAAAATCTTTTTGGTAAAAAAGGCTGAGCATGCGCAGATTTTTTGTGGATCCCAAAAAAATTGAAGGGGATACCGTAGAAATTACCGGTTCCGATGTAAAGCACATCCGGGACGTTTTGCGCATGAAAGCAGGTGATAAAATAATAGCGGTTGACGGGTCGAGCGCCGAACTGACGGTGGTTTTGACAGAAATTCATGACGAACAGATAATAGGCCGGATAGAAGAAAGAGCTTCTCCGCTCAAAGAACCGGAAGTGCAAGTAACCTTGGCCCAGTCGGTGCCTAAAGCGGATAAAATGGAACTGATAATAAAAATGTGCACCGAGCTCGGAGTTTATGAATTCATTCCGGTGCTTTCTGAAAGGGTAATAGTGCGCGGGGATTTTTCTAAAAAAATAGAAAGGTGGCAGCGAATCGCCGAAGAAGCTTCCAAGCAATCAGGCAGAGCGCTGGTGCCTGCCGTAAAACCCGCAGAAGAATTTAAAGGTTTGCTGTCCCGGCTCGGCGCTTGGGACAAAGCCGTAATGCCCTGGGAAGTGCACAAAGAAGATACTATAGATAAAACTTTTAAGGCTCTAACTCCGCGCAAGGTCCTTCTCTTCATCGGCCCTGAAGGTGGTTACTCTCATGCCGAAGCAGAAGCCGCCGGAGCAAACGGTGTCGCCCTTGTCACCCTGGGGAAAAGAATCCTGCGCGTAGAAACCGCAGCCCCCACAGCCGTGACCTTACTGATGAACAAGTTTGGAGAAATGTAAAGAGAAAATAAGGACTAATGACTAGTGACTAATGACTAATTTAGGAAGCGGAGAAAGGCCTCCGCAAGATTTAATAAAGAGAAAATTAGAGTAGAAGTTTTTAATAATAATACGCGGTGGTTGTTTACCGCTTACATTAAATAGTCAATAGTCACTAGTCATTAGTAATTGCTTTTGGGAGGTTGTTTTATGTTCAATTTTAACAGGGAAAAAGAAGTTGCGGCGAAGGAAAAAAAGCTTTTTAAGTTTATGAAGCAAAACAAGTTGGAGGCGCTCCTGCTTACCAATCTTAATAATTTTGCCTGGATTACCGGCGGTGGGGATAGCCATGTTAGAATGACGCAGACGGAGGGGGTTTGTACGGCGGTGTTTGCCGGCGGGAAAAAATACATCGTAGCGAGTAATATAGAGGCGCCGCGTATCATGGACGAGGAAGTAAAAGGGCTGGGTTATATTTTAAAGTCGTATAACTGGTGGGAAGCGGAGAAAAAAGATGAAATAGTAAAAAATATTATAGGCTCCGGCGCAGCGGCCTCCGACACCGGACGTTTAAATACCAAAAAAATTGACACGGAATTTATGCAGCTCCGGCTCGTGCTTTCCGGGGAAGAGATAAGAAAATATAAATGGCTGGGCAAGAAAACCGGCAAGGCTGTGGCCCGGGTCTGTAAAAAAATCAAAAAGGGTTCTAAAGAGGATGACGTCTCAGCTTTGCTCGCGCGGGAATTATTTAAAGAAGGAATTCAACCCTCCGTGCTCCTGATGGCGCAGGAAGACCGGGTTTTGAAATACCGGCATCCCGTTTCCACGCAGACCCCCATTAATAAATATATCATGGTCGTAGTTTGCGCAAAAAAATGGGGCTTGGTGGTTTCCTTGACCAGAATGGTCCACTTTGGCGAGGTGCCGCCGGAACTTAAAAAAAGACATGCTGCGGTTTTAAAAGTTGACGCAGCCTTGAATCTGGGCACCCGGGCAGGATTGACCGCCGGCGAGGTTTTTGATAAAGCTAGAGCTGTCTATAAAGAGATGGGTTTCGAAAAAGAGTGGCAGCTGCATCATCAGGGCGGGTTTACCGGTTATGCGGAAAGAGAATTACTAGGAATGCCGGGCAACAAAGAAGTGATACGCGGGAATATGGCTTTTGCCTGGAACCCTTCTATCACCGGGACCAAGTGCGAAGATACCATGCTTTTAAGAAAAAACGGAAAAGTAGAGATAATTACCCCTACTCCCAACTGGCCGATGGTAGAAATTAAAGTCGGCAAGGAAAGGCTAGAGCGGCCCGATATTCTGGTAAGAACCTAACTTCATGAAAATTTTCTTTGACACGCTGGGTTGTAAAATAAACCAGTATGAAACGCAGGCGCTCCGGGAACAGTTTTTGTCAGCCGGCGCAGAGGTTGCGCAGGACCCCGGGAGTGCGGATTATTATCTGCTCAATACCTGTGTGGTTACGGAAACGGCGGAAAAGGCCTCTTTGCATAAGATCAGGAAAGTTTTGCGGGAGCATCCCGGGGTCAAGATAGTTATGACGGGCTGCCTTGCGGAACTTCCTTTAAAAGCCAAGGAATTGGAACGAGTACGGCTGATAGTGAAAAATGAGGAAAAAAAGAATCTGGTCCGGGCGCTGGGTTTAACCGGAGTAAAAAAAGAGCTGGAGGTTTCGGGTCTGGCCGGACATAAAAGATCTTTTTTGAAAATTGAAGACGGTTGTGAAAATGCCTGCGCCTATTGCATTGTTCCTTTTACGCGGGGTAAAATAAAAAGCCGGCCGCTGTCTGAGGTGGTTGAAGAGGCCCGTCGGCTCTCCGCTAACGGCTATGCAGAAATAGTTTTGACCGGCATAAATCTGGGCGCTTATGGTCTTGAACAGGGTAAAAAAAATGGTCTTTTAGAAGTTTTAAAAAGTCTTCTGAAAATTAAGGAACTGGGCAGGCTCAGACTTTCTTCGCTGGAGCCCGAGTATGTTACGCCGGAACTTCTGGCTTTGATCGGAGAAAGCGGGGGGCGGATTTGTGCGCACCTCCATATTCCCCTGCAAGCCGGGGACAATGCTATACTTAAAGCAATGAACAGGCGGTACGGTCTGGAGGAGTATGCCGCGAAACTGGAAGGGGCCAGGCACAAGATTAAAGATCTAAGCCTGACCACCGATATAATAGTTGGTTTCCCCGGGGAGACTGAAAAGCTGTTTGAAAACTCTCTGGAGTTTATGAAACAATGCGGTTTTTTAAAAGTGCATGTGTTCTCCTATTCCGACAGGACGGGAACGCAAGCGGCATTACTGAAAGAAAAAGTGCCGGAGGCAGAAAAAGAAAGAAGATATAAAAAGATGCTCGGGGCTTCAGAAATTGTGGGAAAAGAATTTATAAAAAAATTTACAGGAAAAGAACTGGATATACTGGTGGAAGGCATAAAGGAGCGGAAAAATAAGACGCTCCGCGGTTTTTCCGGAAATTACATAAAAGTGGTGCTGAAAAACGGTTTGGAGACGGACCCCGGGAAAATTGTCAGGGTAAGACTGGAAAAAGTTGAAAAAGAAAATTATGGAGTGAAAATTTAAGGCCGCTAAAGCCGGGACGGAGGTAAAATACTATATGCTGGGATGTATATTCTGTAAGATAGTTCAGAAACAGATACCTGCTAAGATAGTTTATGAAGATGACAAGGTGCTTGCCTTTGAAGATGCGGAACCCAAAGCGCCGGTACATATTTTGATCGTTTCCAAGGAGCATATCCCCACTGTGAATGATCTTAATGAAAGCCACAATGAGATCCTGGGCGCACTCTTTGCCGCCGCCAAAAAAATAGCCGCAGAAAACAAAATAGCCGCAAAAGGTTACCGCCTGGTCATGAACACCAACGCCGAAGCCGGCCAGTCCGTTTATCATATCCATTTACATATATTGGGTGGCAGACAGATGATGTGGCCTCCGGGGTGAGAAGAGCAAGTACAAAGAAAGTACGAAGTGGAAGGAATAGGTAAGAAGTATTTAATGAAAAGGACATGTACAATGTAGAAAAAACAAGGTTTTTACTTTGTACCTTGTACTTTGCAATAAAAAGGAGATCTGATTTAGCATGGAAAATAAGTTGCCCATTATTGCGATAGACGGTCCTGCCGGGAGCGGGAAGAGTACGGTTGCCAAAATGGTGGCCAAGAGTCTGGGGCTTCATTATATTGATACCGGGGCTATGTACAGGGCTGTTACTTTAATGGCGCTTAGAGAAAAGGTTGACACCAAAAGTGAAACGGAACTTTTGGCGCTGGCAAAGAGGTGCAATATTGAATTTAACTATGATGAAAAGGGTGTTAAGGTATTTGTGAACGGTGAGGAAGTTACAGAAGCTATCCGGCTGCCGGAGGTTTCAAAAAATTCTTCGGATATAGCGGACTCGATAGAAGTTAGGAAACATCTTGTGGCTTTGCAGCAAAAAATGGGAGAGGCCGGCGGGGTAATCCTTGACGGGCGCGATATCGGCTCACTCGTCTTTCCCAACGCAGATTTTAAATTTTATCTGGATGCTTCCGTAGAAGAACGGGCAAAAAGAAGATTTAAAGAGTTAAAAGCCAAAGGCATTGAACAGCCCTTTGAAGAAGTAAAAAAAGATATTTCTGGCCGCGACAAAAGGGACAAAGAAAGACCCTACGGCGCCCTAAAACTGGTACCCGATGCAATGCGGGTAGATACCTCTGACCTGAGCGCCGAAGAAGTAGTAAATATCATAGCCTCAATAATTCATTCAAAACAAGACATCAAAGAGATCAACACAGATAATTTGCGGAATTCACAATAAATATATTTTTTCCTTAAATTGTCAATCGTCAATTGTCACTTGTCAATTCTTTAGGGGGTTTTTTATGAAAGCCGTAATTTTAGTCGGTGGTGAAGGAACCAGGCTTCGGCCTTTGACTTATTGCATGCCCAAGGCTGCCGCTCCGGTAGTCAACGAGCCGATGCTGGCCTATATGCTTGGCTGGTTAAAAAAGCATGGTATAACCGAAGCTATCCTGGTCGCCTGCTATCTGCCCTCAAAACTTAAAAAGGTTTTTGGAAATAAATATTTAGGAATTAAGCTGAGATACATTTATGAAGATACGCCTCTGGGAACGGGCGGGGCAATAAAAAGGGCCGAAAAATATATTAAAAGTACTGCGGTGGTTATGAACGGCGACCTGCTTACGGATATGGATCTTTCAAAAATGCTGCGCTTGCACAAAAAAAACAAGGCTGCGGCTACCATAGCACTCACGCCGGTAGAGGATCCATCAGCTTTCGGGCTGGTGGAAACCGCAAAAGACGGAAGTGTGACCGGCTTTATCGAAAAGCCCTCCTCCGAAGAAGTAAAAGGAAAAGAAACTAATATCAATGCCGGGGTTTATGTTTTTGAGCCGGAAGTTTTTAAAATGATGGCACCGGGAAAAGTATATTCCATTGAAAGAGATATTTTTCCGCTTATGTTAAACGAAGGTTTTTACGGTCTGGTCTTCAAAAATATGTACTGGATGGATTGTGGTACTCTGGAAAAATACCGGCAGGTGACCGGTGATCTGCTTAATGGAAAATTTACTCCTTTTATAAAACTTAACAAGAAAAATAATCTTGCGGCCGGCTGCGGTACGGTCTTGGGCGCCGGAGTTAAAATTAAAGGTTACCTGGTTCTCGGGAAAAATTGCAAGATAGGAAAAAATGTGTCGTTAAAGAATTGTATTATCTGGGAGCGGGTAAAAATAAAAGACGGTGCCGTACTTGCGGACTGTATCCTTGCGCATGGCTGTGTTATCGGAGAGAAAGCTGTTCTTTGCGGGGCTGTCCTCGGCGAAGCTGCCGTGGTAAAACCCGGGAGTAAAACAATAAATTAATGAAAAATAAAAAAATAAAAATACTCATACTTTCAGTTTGGTATCCTTCGGCAGTTAACCCCGGTTACGGAATATTTGTTCGGCAGTTTGCTTCTGCAATATCTTCTTTTGCCGAGACGGTGGTTCTTAATGTAATACCCGTGGGTAAAAAAGATTATAACCTGCTTGGTCTCCGGGATACGCGGGAAGACGGGGTGAGAGTGGTCAGGATTTATTTTAAAAAAGTATTTATTCTGCATAAGCTGACGGGCTTCTATAAGTTTTTTCAGGGTCTGCGTTATCTGAAAGTCATGGGTTTTAAGCCGGACCTGGTGAATGCGCATGTTTATTATTCAGCTTTGCCTGCGCTCCTGTCAAAACAACTGCGCGGAGTGCCTTTAGTTGTAACTGAACATTCAACTTCCTTTCTTAGGCCGGGAGGTTTGGGTGCTGCAGCGGGGAAAATTTATGGCTGGACAGCTAAAAGGGCCGCACTGGTAATGCCTGTGAGCAGCTATTTGCAAAAAGCTATGAAGAAAGTTTATGCGCCGGCGGCTTACAAAGTCCATCCCAATATCTTTGATCCTCGTGTTTTCTATTATAAGAAAATGAATTCAGGCAAAGAGAAGCAACTCCTTTTTGTCGGAGGCCTTATTGAGCGGAAAGGTATAGAGTTTTTATTAAGGGCCTTCGCCGGCTTAACTGACCTGCAGGTGAAACTTAGTCTGGTGGGAGAAGGCCCGGAGCAAAAAAAATACGAGAAATTGGCCCGGGACCTTAAGGTTTCGGAAAGGGTTATTTTCTTGGGCCGGAAACAACACAAAGAGATAGCGGCTTTGATGCGTAAAAGCGATCTTTATGTTCACGGCAGCAGGTCGGAAACTTTTGGCTGCGTGCTTATGGAAGCTATGGCTTGCGGCCTTCCGGTGGTTGCCTCCGGCGTCGGCGGTGTTCCAGAAGTTGTGGATAAGGGTTCGGGGATACTTGTTAAATACGGGGAGGTCAAGGCCTTTACGGCCGCAATGTATAAAATACTTTCCGCTCCGGGAAGCTACGACCGGGAAAAGATCGCTGCACGGGCTTTAGTAAGGTTCGGTAATAAAAAGTCAGGGGAAAAACTTAATAGTGCCTTCTCGAAAATAATAAAAACCTCTTCTTCAGGGGAGAAAAATAATAAATGAGATTTTTAACCGGAGGCATATTTAACTTTTTCACGCGCGTCCTGCTGGCCGGGTTGAATCTGGTCACCGGAATCCTTCTGGCCCGGATGCTCAGTCTCGAGGACCGGGGTCTTTATTCCCTGGTGGCGCTCGTTATGTCTATACTTTTTCTGGCAGGCAACTTCGGACTGAGTACTTCTACTGTCTATTATGCGGCTAAAAAAGAAACGAACCGGGGCAAATTACTTGCCAACTCTTTTATAGCCTCTCTGGTTCTTCCTCTGGCGCTGGGAGTCCTCTTTTTCCTTGCGGCCCCGCTGTTTAGTAAATTTCTTTCAGGTATGTCCGATAAATATCTGCTGCTTTCTCTCAGTGCCCTGCCTTTTTATTTCTTCTACATAATGTTTACCGGTTTGCTCCTGGGCACCAACAGGATAAAAGAATATAATTTTGTCAGGATGTTCGAAAGTGTGGCCCTGCTTGTTTTTGTTTTTATTGCACTTTACCTTATAGGCGCGGGACTGCGCGGAGCGGTCCTCGGCTGGTGGCTCTCCGTGTTTTTTGCCGGACTGCTCTCAGTGATTCTGGTATTTTCAAAAGTAAAATTCAAATTAAAGTTTTACCCGGTAGAGTTTAAGAAAACTCTAAAGTACGGTTTCAAAAGTTACTTCGCAAATCTTTCTCAATTTTTTAATTACCGTCTGGATATGTTTCTGGTTAGTCTGTTTACGGGGTGGGCGGGGGTGGGCGTATATGCCGTAGCCGTGAGCCTGGGGGAAATTCTCTGGTTTTTACCGAATTCCGTTGCTTCCCTGCTGCTACCAAAAACTTCCGCGACTTCGGTCAAAGAAAGGAATAATTTTACGCCTGTTGTTTCCAGGATATCCTTCACTATTACTGTACTTATCTCAATACTACTCTTTGCTTTTTCCGGGCCTTTGGTAAAGCTTTTATTCGGGGCCAAGTTTATACCGTCAATAGTTCCTTTGCTTATTCTGATTCCGGGCACGCTGATTTTTTCCCTGCAGACAATTCTGGCAAGTGACATAGCCGGCCGGGGGAAACCGGAATACAATACGTATATCTCTTTTGGCGGGCTCCTAATAACTATTGTTTTGGACCTGGTCCTGATACCTGCTTATGGTGTGAGTGGCGCGGCCTGGGCTTCAACGGTTTCCTATATTGCCAGTACCGCCGCCACTATTGTTATCTTTTTGAAAATGTCGGGCAGTTCTATAAGTTCTATTATATTTATTAAACGGAGGGACATTGAATTATTCCGGAAGCGTCTCGCGGGCTTTAAAAAATAAAACCACGGAGCTTTTTCTAAAAAGCTTGCTGCTTCTCTGTCTCCTGGGTCTGGGCTTTTTAATGGGCTACAACACCGGTCTCCTGGCGGTACTTCTGGCAACCGGCTGGTACTTCCTTTTTGTTGATAAGGATCCGGAACGGCCCCTCTGGGTTTCAATAATATTTATACTTCCGATAAGAATTCCGGTCGCTGTTTTCGGCGAGGAATATCATCTAAAACTTTTATTCTTTGGTCTGGTCCTTATTTCTTTATTTTCTTACGGGCTAAGGGTTCTCAAAGAGAGGGAAAGACCTCAACTGCCTCTAAAACTTCCGGTATTTTTGCTTTTACTTTTATTTATTGCCGGCGCATTCAGGTCGGAAGCGCCCCTGCTTGATAAAGTTTACGGCTTACGCAGTTTTATTTTTAGAAGCATCTTCTTTTACCTGCTCCTGAATCTTTACACTAAAAAAGGCCTCGTGAAAATTGTAAAAGCGTTGCTGCTCTCCTCTATCGTTCTGGCCTTGCTCGGAATCTACCAGCATCTTTTCAAAACCTATTTTATTGCTAACTGCAACCTCCCTGATTTCCGGGCTATGGGGACTTTTGACCATCCGAATGTTTATGCGCTTTTTGTTTTTCTGACGGGAGTTCTTTCGGCAGCCATGTTCTTCTATACTAAAATTATCAAAGAGAAGTATTATTTTGCGGCTGTTTTCCTTTTAAATCTTGCCGCGCTCTTTATGGCTGTTTCCCGGAGTTTATGGCTCTGTCTGCTCCTTGCGCTCGTGCTGTTCTTTTTTATGTATAAAAAGAAGGCCTTGCTTATCCTTGCGGGCGCTGCAGCGGTGCTGGTTTTGCTGCTGCCGGGGAATCTAAAGGAAAAATTCATGCACCCCGTGAATATGAACGACCCTTCACATCAGATAAGGGCGGGTTTGATCGTTAACGGAATGAACATGATTAAAAGCAGTCCGGTCTTCGGTCTGGGAGACGGGAATTCCCATTATCAATATGACAAATATAAAATCAGGGATACAGAAGGCATTACAAGAATTCATACCCAATTGATAACTCTAACGGCTGAATACGGCTTTCTCGGTCTGGCCCTGTTTATTTTCTTTGTAGGAGCTGTTCTTTCGGATATGCTCCAACGACTGAAACTCCTTAAAAATAAGGAAAAAATACTCCAGTATGCACTGATAGGTATCTTTGCGGGTCTGCTCCTCAACGCCCAGTTTAACGGCAATTTCTTTCAGGAGAGTTATGTCTGGCTGGTCATGGGGCTCTGTCTTTTGCCCGTTAAAGGAGGAGTTGCCTGATGAAAGTGCTCACGATTGTCGGCGCCCGGCCGCAATTTGTAAAGGCAGCGGTGGTTTCTGCGGCGTTGAAAAAAGAAAAAATTGCAGAGGTTATGATTCATACCGGTCAGCATTATGACTATAATATGTCTGCGCTCTTTTTTAAGGAATTAAAAATAAAAGCGCCCCGTTATAATCTCGGGATAGGCGCCATGCCCCGGGACGAAATGGTCGCTCTCATGCGCTTGAAAATTGAAAAAAAGATTAAGCTGGTAAAACCCTGCTGCCTGCTCGTTTACGGGGATACAAATTCCACGCTTGCGGGCGCACTGGCTGCGGGCAAGTACCGCCTGCCGGTCGCGCATGTGGAAGCGGGGCTTAGAAGTTTTAACAATAAAATGCCGGAAGAACTTAACCGGATAGCCGCAGACAAGATCTCGGAACTGCTTTTTTGTCCTACAAATACGGCGGTCAGTAATTTGAAAAAAGAAGGAAGAACAAAAGGCGTAGTCCTCGCAGGGGATGTAATGTATGACGCGCTTTTGGCCTTTCTCCCGGTAGCGCAAAAAAAGTCAAAGATAATAAAAAAACTCGGCTTGAAAAAGGGCGGCTATTTCCTGGTTACGCTTCACAGAGCGGAAAATACGGATGATAGAAAAAGGCTGGCTGCCATTTTGGAAGCGCTCTATAAAATAGCGGAGCAGAAAGAGATCGTACTTCCTCTGCATCCGAGGACCAGGAAATATTTGCAGGCCTATGGTTTGCTGGCCGCAGCTTCAAAAAAATTACGTCTGATAGAACCTGTGGGTTATCTTGATAACCTTCTGCTAATGAAAAATGCCGCCAAGATCTGTACGGATTCCGGTGGGATGCAAAAAGAGGCGTACCTGCTCGGAGTCCCGTGTCTGACCCTGCGGGAGGAAACAGAATGGGTGGAAACCGTAAAAGCCGGCTGGAATATTATTACCGGTGCGGCTAAAGAAAAAATAATTAAAGAGGGCTTGCGGGAAAAGAAACCCGGTAAGCACCCGGACCTTTACGGCGACGGGCGCGCCGCCCTTAAAATAGCCCGGCTGTTAAAGGAGAAATATTCTTGAAAATACTTTTTCTTACTCAATATTTCCCGCCGGAAATAGGAGCTCCCCAGGCGCGGCTTTTCGAACTGGCGCGGGGTCTTAAAAACAAAGGGCATGAAATTACCATACTTACGGCGTTTCCCAACTATCCCGGTGGTAAGATTCTTGCGGGCTACAAGCTTCGCGCTGTTCAGGAAGAAGAAATGGAGGGCATGAGAGTTATCCGGACCTGGATCTACCCTTCGCACAGCAGAAGTTTCGTTAAACGGCTTTTTAACTATTTTTCCTTTGTCTTTTCTTCAATGTTCTTCGGCGCTTTTAAATTGGGGCGGCAGGATGTGCTGGTCTGCGAAACTCCGCCTTTATTCCTCGGGATTTCTGCCAGGTTTCTCTCTCTTTTAAAAGGTGCCGGGCTGTATCTATATGTTTCCGACTTGTGGCCGGACTCTGCGGTGGAACTTGGGATGCTAAAGAACAAATTATTAATAAAACTTTCTAAAAGTCTGGAACTCGGTCTTTACCGGCGCTCTTTGAAAGTAATAGTGGTTACCGACGGAATTAAAAAAATAATTGAAACCCATACTTTTACCAAAGACAAAGTATTTACCGTAACCAACGGTGTGGATCTGAAGGTTTTTAACCCCAGCGATAAAACCGCGGCCCGGAAAACTCTGGGACTGCCTCCGGATAAATTTATAATAATGTACTCGGGTAATCACGGGCTGGCGCAGAATCTGACCACCGTACTTAAATGCGCAAAAAAAACAATAAAAAACCCGGCCCTTCTCTATGTCTTTGCGGGCGACGGGGTGGAAAAACCTTTGCTGCAGGAATTAAAAGAAAAAGAGGGGCTTACCAATGTTGTCTTTTTGAAAAGCTTTCCCAAAAAAGAAATGCCGCTGGTGCTTTCCGCCGCGGATGCTGCTTTGATACCTTTAAAGGACCTAAAGCTCTTTGAGAAAGCGCTCCCTTCCAAGATGTTTGAAATGATGTCCATGACCGTGCCTTTGCTGATGGGTGTAAAGGGCGAAGCCGCCGAAGTTGTCAAGGCAGCCGGGTGCGGCATAAATATTACGCCTGAAGATGAAAATAGCATGGAAAAAGCTATTCTTGACCTATATAATAGTAAGGAATTGCGGGAAGAAATGGGGAGAAAAGGCAGGGAGTACGCCAAAACCCATTTCTCCCGGGAAGCAATAATAAATCTATTTGAGAGGTTACTCTGATGGAACAGGCATTGAACAAAGACTTTTTTCCTCCGGCAGCGGGCGGCCAGAAATTTGTTTTGAAACCGCACCTGCTTTATTATCTGGTGTTTCTGGGGATAGCGGTTTTATATATGCTGACCCTGGCCACTACGATAACGGCCACGGGCGACAGCAGCGAGATGGTGGTCACTTCCTATGTTTTGGGCGTGGCGCATCCTCCGGGCTATCCGCTCTTTACCATGATCGGTCATTTATTTACCTATCTGCCGGTCTTCAACATTGCCTACAGAATAAATATTTTATCCGTGCTCTTTGCGTTGCTCTCGCTGGTTCTGTTTTTTGAAATACTGAAAAAACTTCTGAAGAATGACCTGGTTGCGATAGTTACGGTGACTTTTCTGGCTATTACTAAACTATTTTGGGAATACTCCATAGTGGCTGAAGTTTTTGCCTTGAGTAATTTCTTCGTCTTTTTGCTTATATTTTTGATAATGAAGTGGGAGGAAACCGGGAATAACCGTGTTCTTTTTCTATTTTCCTTTATACTGGGCTTAAGTCTTACCCATCATCAAACAGTGCTTTTCCTGACTCCGGCTTTCGCCCTGTTCTTATATCAGAACCGCCTAAAACTCCGCGGTTTCAATTGGTTTACAGGCATCGCGCTCTTTTTTGTCGGACTTTTACCGTATCTGTTTCTATATATTGCCGCTTCAAGAAGGCCTATGCTCAACTGGGATGACCCTGTTACTTTAGAAAGATTTATCCATATAATTAAAAGGGGCGATTATCCGAAACCTGAAATAAATTTGGCGCATTTAGAGGATATGAAATTTGGCCAGTACGCTCTATATACTGCCTCTTCGTTTAGAAATCTTACGGTTGTAGGTCTTCTGGCCGGGGCTGCCGGAATCTTTACGGGAATAAAATACCTAAAGAAACACTACTGGATGCTTTTTACCGCTTATTTTTTCAGCAGCGCGGTTTTTATCTCTCTGATGGGTTATACCAAGGATCCGGTAGTTATTAATGTCCTCCAGCGGCTTTATATATTTTCTTTCTTGCTTTTCTCGGTTTTTATTGCGGTCGGGCTGGTCTGGTTCTCCGATAAAATAAAAAATAATAAAAATCTGGTAGCGTTGATCTGTATTCCTCTGATAGTTTTGCTGGCGGTTTTGAATTATCCGAAAGTTAATAAAGCCGATAATCACCTGCTCTATAATTTTACCGGTAATATGCTCAAGAGCTATCCTTCTGGTTCCATTCTTGTCGTCAGCGGCGATACGCTTTCAATGGGTATAGACTACCACCAGATGGTGGAGAAACAAAGAACGGATGTTATCGTGGTGGACCAGGAAAAGATGACCTACCCCTGGTACTGTGAACAAAAAAGAGAACAGGAAAAAAGTATGGAGATACCGTTCAAAACTTATGACGGTAGATTTAATCTCATTTCGGCTTTTGTGGACGCCAACTATGATCATCATAAGATTTATGTGACCGGTCCGAGGGACGACAGTCTGGATAAAGGTTATGTAATGGTGGGGCAGGGACTGCTCAGAGTGCTGATCAAACTGCCGCCGAATGTTGATCCGAACCGCCTGCCGCCCGGTATCCTCCGCATAGAGGAAAAGAAAGCGGAAAATGATATTATCTGGAAAAATTTTGCTTTAAAAGACGCAGTTATCGGCAGGTATGAACCCAATTCCTTTGAGGCAGAGATAGTAACCATTTACGCCAAAGCCAGGTTTAATCAGGGCTGGGCTTATGATTTCAACCGCAAGTTTGACTGGGCGGTTACTGAATATGAAGAAGCTATCAAGATAGATCCGGGATTTCCCTCTTCCTACAAGAACCTTGGAATAGTTTACAACGGTGGGCTGGGAAGAAGGGATAAGGCGATTGAATATTGGGAAAAATATTTGTTGATAGCGCCGAATGATCCTGAAGCGCAATTTCTACAGGAAGAAGTCAGAAGGTATAGAACAGGGCCTGTTAAACAGTAAAAAAGGAAGGCTGAGATGACTGATATGTATATAGAAGCAAAAAAAACTGGAAACTATCTGGTCAAAGTTAGAAGAGAGCTCCATATGACGCCGGAGCTCGGGTTCCAGGAGTTCAAAACTTCTAAAATAATCCAGCGGGAATTAAAAAGTCTCGGTATCCCTTTTAAGGTTTTCGGCACGGGGGTTGTAGGCCTTCTAAAAGGTAAAACTAAAGGCAAAACGATTGCCGTGCGGGCGGATATTGACGCGCTCCCGGTTTGCGAAGAGACAGGAGTTTCTTTTGCATCTAAAAACAAGGGCAGAATGCATGCCTGCGGGCATGACACGCATATCACCTGTGTTCTGGGGACCGCAAAATTGCTTGCCGGCATGAAAGATAAAATCAAAGGTAATGTAAAATTTCTTTTCCAGCCGGCCGAAGAAATGGCGTGTCAGGGGCGGGATGGGGCTAAGGAAATGATAAAAGCCGGAGCCATGAAAAATCCCAAGCCCGATGCGGTGATTGCTCTGCACGTAGATATTCCTCTGGAAGCCGGTAAGATTAGCGTGACCTACGGTCCTGTTTTTGCGAACGCTGATTTTTTTAAGATAATAGTTCTGGGCAAAGGCGCGCATGGCGCTCTGCCGGAGCGCGGTGTGGATCCGGTCGTGACTGCCGCCGCTATGATAATGAATTTGCAAAGTATAGTAAGCCGGAATGTCCCTGCTTCCGAACCTGCGGTCGTTTCCGTAACCATGATACACGGCGGTGAAACTGCTAATGTAATCCCCCCGTTTGTTAAACTTGAGGGCACCAGCCGGTCTTTGAATGAAAAGACGCGCCAGCTTATAAAAGCCAAAATGAAAAAAATAGTCAGCGAGACCGCGAAGGTTTACGGGGCCAAAGCAGAATTTATCTATGATGAGGATTATCCCGCTTTTTCGAATAATGAAAATATGATGAAAGTATTTGAGCGGGCCGGTGTGCGCTTGCTCGGAAAAAAGAATGTTATCCTGGAGAAAAAACCCTCGCTGGGCGGGGAAAATTTTTCCTACTTTGCAAAACTTGCCCCCGGCGGTTTTATCCGTCTCGGAGTCGGGAATAAAAAGAAAGGAATTGTTAACTCTCTGCATCATCCGAAGTTTAATATTGACGAAACCTCTCTGCCTGTCGGCGCGGCCGTGCTTGCAGAAACTTGTTTAGAATTTCTAAACGGCTCGAAAGAATAAGCAGGGGCGGGCTCTCTTTTCCTAAAGGATATATGAAACTAAAAGCTTATCTGCTGGCAATATTTTCCGGTTTACTTCTCGTTATTTCTTTCCCCAGTATTATTAATATGTCGCTTAACGGGTGGAGCGGCTGTTTTGCGTTTATAGGACTTGTCCCGCTCTTTATGGCTCTGCAGGAAAAAACGAAAAGTCAGGCTTTTCTGCTCGGGTGTATTTCGGGTTTTATTTATCTGGGCGGCGCGGTGTACTGGCTGAATTTCATGAAAGAACTCGGTCCCCTGGCTTTTCCTTCCTGGCTGCTCCTCGGCACCTACCTCTCTCTTTTTATAGGTTTGTTTGCGCTCTTAACGGTTTCGACGGGTTTGCTTTATTCGCCTTTTATCTGGGTCGGGCTTGAGCTGCTTAGGGCTTACTTATTGTCAGGTTTCCCCTGGGCGCTCCTCGGTTATTCGCAGTTTAAATTTCTGCCTTTAATTCAAATTGCGGATATAACGGGTGTTTTCGGAATTTCCTTTGTTTTGGTTCTTATTAATACCGGACTGGCCTCTCTGGTAATTCTTAAAGGGGATGGCTTTAAAAAAAGATTTCTTCCTCTCGCCGCAGGAGTTTTTGTCATGATAATATTTCTTTTCTATGGCTTTCTGACCCTGCAGAAATACGGGCAAAACCCGGGCGGTAAAGAACATATTTTTACCGTGATCCAGGGCAATATTGACGATAAAGAAAAATGGAATCAAAACCGTGCGGAGCTGGCTTTTTCCACGCATGAAACCCTGTCTTTGGGAGTAAGAAAGGATTCTCCGGACGTAATCATTTGGCCGGAAACTGCAACTGCGATGCATACAAAATATATGCCGGTCTACTGGGAGCGGTTGCAAACTCTGGCAAAGAAAACAGGAGCGGACCTCCTGGTGGGTTCTCCCGACGCAGTGCCGGATGCTGCTTTAAATATTAAGGAAGCGTACAATTCGGTTTTTCATTTTTCTAAAGACGGGAGTTTTAAAGGCAGATATGCTAAAATGCATCTGGTGCCTTTTGGCGAGTTTGTTCCTTTTGAAAAACAATTTAAATTTCTGGAAAAATACACCGCGGGTTTTAACAAGTGGGACGCGGGCAGAGACCTTACCGTATTTTCAACGACAAGCGGTTTGCAAATAGCTACACCGGTTTGCTGGGAAGTAATCTTTCCCGGGGACTGCAGGCTTTTTGTTAAGGCCGGGGCCCGGTATCTGGTGACGGTTTCTAATGACGGCTGGTACGGCATTTCTTCCGCGCCGCACCAGCATTTTATGGTCCTGCCTTTCAGGGCTGTGGAAAACAGGGTAAGTGTAGTCCGTGCCGCAAATACAACTCTTAGCGGTTTTGTTGCTCCGACGGGAAAAATTATAAGTACTCTAGGGCTCTTTGAACGTGATAAACTTTCCGCGGCTTTGCCGGCGCGGAACGGAGGGCTGACTTTCTACACGGAATTTGGTGATATTTTTTCCTGGCTCTGCGTGCTGGTTTCCGGTTTAGGAATATTTTTGGGTTTAAAAGGAAAAGAATGGCGGAAGAAGAAAAACTAAATATACTGTTTGCTGCTTCGGAAGTTTTCCCGTTTGCCAAGACAGGAGGGCTGGCGGATGTGGCTTCTGCGCTGCCGAAAGCCCTGGCCAAACTGGGCTGTAAAGTAAAAGTAATAATGCCCAAGTATGCGCAAATAGACGAAATAAAATATGATCTTAAATTTGTCTGTGACCTGCCGAACGGCGGGGCTGTAAAAAAAGGCCGGCTGAAGGGTAATCTCGTGGAATTTTATTTTGTGGAATATGAACATTATTTCGGCAGGAATTCTCTTTACGGCGAGAACGGCGTTGATTATCCGGATAATGCGGAGAGATTTATATATTTTTCTAAAAGCGTGCTTGATTTTACCCGCCTTTTGGGTTTTAAACCGGATATTATTCACTGTAATGACTGGCAAACGGCTCTTATTCCTGTTTATATTTCTTCCTTATACAAGGATCCTTTCTTTGCTGATACCAGAACGCTTTTTACGGTGCACAACCTGGCCTACCAGGGTATTTTCAGCAAGCAAAACATGTATGCTACGGGTTTGCCCTGGAGTTATTTTGAAAAAGATAAATTGGAATACTGGGACAAATTGAATTTTATGAAGGGCGGCCTGGTATTTTCCGATCTTCTAAGTACCGTCAGTGAAACCTATGCTAAAGAGATACAGTCAAGTTATGATTACGGTTGGGGATTGGAGGGTGTACTGCGAAGCAGAAAAGCCGACCTTTTCGGGATCTTGAACGGTATTGACGCCAAAGAATGGTCTCCGGAAACAGATAAATATATTGCTAATAAATACGGTCCGCTTTCTATGGAAAGAAAACTGGAAAATAAAAAACTGCTTGCCGGCAAATGCGGGCTGCCTTTCAAGCCCGGGACGCCGCTGTGCGGGATGGTCTCGCGTTTTGCGGGTCAAAAAGGTTTTGATATTCTGGTGCCGGCGCTGGAGCTTCTCCTGCAGGAGGACATACAATTTGTTATCCAGGGGATCGGTGACAGGCGCTATAATGCGATGTTTACTTCTCTCAGGAAAAGATACCCGGAAAAAATTGCCGTGGTTTATAAATTTGACGAGCGCATTGCGCATTTGATCTATGCCGGCGCAGATCTGTTTTTAGTGCCTTCACGCTATGAGCCCTGTGGTCTATCCCAGCTCATAAGTTTCAAATACGGGACCGTACCGGTTGTGAGGAAAACGGGAGGTCTGGCTGACTCCGTACAAAATTTTGAGCCGGGAAGCGGCGGGGGTACGGGGTTTGTTTTCAAAGAGTATTCTTCTGCGGCTCTGCTTGAGGCGGTGAAAAGGGCGGCCGGAGTTTATAAAAATCAAAAAGTATGGAAAAAATTAATAATAAAAGATATGGGTCTGGAATTTTCCTGGGACGCTTCTGCGGAAAAATATCTTGAGCTTTATAAAAAAGCGCTGCTTAAAAAAAGATGAAACACAAAGATAATTTAATAGCGTATATATTTCTTCTGCCCTCCCTGCTGGTGATTTCTGTGTTTCATATCTTTCCTACAATCTATTCCTGGTACATCAGCTTGTTCAATTGGGATCTGATCTCCGCGCATAAAGAATTTGTCGGTCTGGCTAATTACGGCCGGCTCCTTACGGACGGGGATTTTTGGAAAGCACTTTTCAATACAGTCTATTTTGCCGCCGGCACCATTCCTGCGGCCATAGTTCTGGCTTTTCTCATAGCGTATGGCCTTAGCAAAAAGATAAAGGGGCTTGCTTTTTTTAGAACGGTTTATTTTTTACCCGTCGTAACCTCCATAAATGCTGTGGGTATGATCTGGCTTTGGATTTACCATCCTGATGCAGGGATACTTAATTGGTTTTTGGGGCTTTTTGGCATTTCGGCGCAAAAATGGCTGCTGGACCCGGTCCTGGCAATGCCGGCGGTCATGCTCATGTCTATATGGAAGAGCCTCGGTTACAATATTATTATATTTCTGGTAGGTATCCTGAGCATTCCTGCGGAATACTACGAAGCCGCAGAAATAGACGGGGCCTCGGCTTTTGCCGTATTTAGATATGTCACGGTTCCTCTTGTTATGCCGAGCATTTTCTTTGTAACACTGGTTTCCCTGATAGCTTCTTTTCAGACCTTCACCCAGGTTTATATGCTTACTCCGGAAGGGGGTCCGCTAAAATCTACTATGGTCCTGGTTTACTACCTTTACCAGAATGCTTTTGTTTTCTTTAAGATAGGCTATGCTTCCGCCATATCTTTTATAATATTTGTTGTAATATTTGTGCTTACCATACTCCAGAATAGATATTGGGGGGGGAAGATCCATTATGAAGATTAAACGGGTCCTGCTCTATGCCGCCCTTAGCGGGGGAGCTTTTATAATGCTGATTCCCTTTTTGTGGATGGTGCTGACGGCCTTCAAACTTCCTGCTGAAGTTCTGCAAATTCCGCCCAAGCTCCTGCCGTCAAAACTGAGTTTTGCTAATTTCCGGGATGCGTTCGCCGCCGCACCTTTCGGTGTTTATTTTTTCAACAGCCTGTTTGTCACCACTGCAAACACGATACTCCAGGTGGTTACTTCCGCTCTGGCGGGCTACGCTTTTGCCAGATTTGATTTCAAATGGAAAAAAGTGGTCTTCATGATTTTTCTTGGTACTATGATGATCCCGGTGGAAGTCACCCTGATTCCCAATTATATTCTTCTCAAAAATCTGGGCTGGTTGGATACTTATTTTGCCCTGATAATTCCCTGGGCGGTTAACGTATTTTGTATTTTTCTGATGCGCCAGTTTTTTCTTTCCCTGCCTAAAGAACTTTTTGAACAGGCGCAAATTGACGGCTGTACCCACTGGCAGATTCTCTGGAAAATAGTCTTCCCTGTTTCAAAACCGGTTTTTATAAGCGCCGGTATCTTTTCCCTGATAGGCAGCTGGAATGCTTTTCTCTGGCCCCTCATCATGACCAACAGCGAAAGTATGCGGACGCTGCCGGTAGGCCTCTCCTATTTTACCCTGGAGTTCGCCACCCGGTACCATCTGATGATGGCCGCAGCACTCTTCGCCACACTGCCGGTACTCATAGTCTATTTCCTGGCGCAAAAATATTTTGTAGAAGGAATAGCCACGACGGGACTCAAGTAGAGATATTGACAAATGACGAATGACGATTGACTATTGAAGGAAGGCGGGAAAAGCTCCGCCGTTATTTTTTAAATAAGGCTGAGGCATTTTTCAGCCTACCATAAATTGTCAACCCTGTACCTGAATGAAATGAATGGTACGGGGTTTTAGTGCTTGTTTTTATTTTTGTATTAATATATAATTGCGAATATTGAAAGGATGGTTAAATGAAAAAAATAATTATTATGGTTCTGGCGCTGGGCTTTTTTCTTGCGGGGTGCGGGTCTTCTCCTGAGAAAACGAAAATTACTTTCTGGCATGCTATGGCGGATCCGAAAGATAAAGTTTTAAAAGACCTTATAACGGGCTTTGAAAAACAAAACCCCGAGATAAAAATTATTCCGCAGTATGTCGGCAATTATGATGTTTTGCTCCAGAAACTCCTGGCCTCCGTGGCTGCAGGCAATTCACCGGATATTTCCCAGGTCTATGAGAATTGGACCACCAGGTTTATTCAGGAACACGCTATAATTCCTGTTGATAAATATTTTTCGGCAGACCCGGACAGCAAAAATGATCTCAAGGATATCTATCCCGTCTTCATCCGGAACAACAGTTATGATAAAAAGCTTTGGACCTTCCCGTTTAATAAATCCATCTATGTCTACTATTATAATGAGGCGCTTTTCAAGAAAGAAGGCGTTCTGCCTCCCGAGACTGCGGCTGAGTTTTTAAATGTATGCACAAAATTAACCAAGCGCGACAAGGCGGGGAAGACCGTGCGGTACGGTTTTGGCTTCAGGGCCAATATTGATATTTTTGCCATACTGCTGTATATGAATAAAGGAGCTTTCTTTAATGAAAATGAAACCAAGTCCGCCTTCAACAATGACGCAGGAGTAGAGACCTTGCAATTTATAACTGACCTGTACAATAAATATAAAGTTGCAGTTTACACAAAGGACTATCTGGATGGGGACTTCAAAGCCGGCCGGATTGCTTCCTTTATGTCCACGAGTCCTCATCGGAGTTTCCTTGAGTCCGATGTTGGCACTGCTTTTCCTATCGGTGTTGCGCCTTTATATACAGGTAAGGTACGGACGGCTCCGATAGCAGGCACAAATATTGCAATTTTCGCAAAAAAAGATAGCAATGAGAAGAGGGAACAGGCCTGCTATAATTTTATTAAATGGCTTTCCAACTCCGGAAATAACGTAAAGTGGGCAATGGGGACCTCCTACCTGCCGATAAGAAAGTCAGCTTTGGCTGACCCGGTTATGCTTGAGCACCTTAAAAAGAAACCCCTGGACCTAGTCGGAATAAAAGAAATAGATAATGCTACTACGGATCCCCGTGTTAAATGCTGGCAGGAAGTACGTATTTATATAGGTGAAGCCGTGGAAAAAGCTCTTTTGCAGAAAGCAACTCCCCGTGAAGCCCTGGACGAGGCTGCGAAAAAAGTGGATTTGCTGCTGGAAAAGTAAATTATGCAAAACAAGAGGCCAATATTATAGGCTTGAAGGATTTAAAAAATAAGGGTTTAAGCCGCCGCAAATGACGGACAAGAAAAAAAATGGTGTTGACTTTTAATGCCAATGTTGATAAAATCTTACAGACATCCGAAAAGGCACACCCGTTGTAAAACGGGGTCGCAAAGCTACGGGTCCGGATGAAAGAGTCCGGATAGCCAAGCGCATCGATAACTTTATAGCTTTTATTTTATTGTTAACTATCAAGTTATCGCAGGTTGCGTTAACTTGATTTTTTTTGTGAAGATTGAAGGAAGTTTTCCAAAGCCGGTTGCGTTAGGTTGTTCTAAATTTTTGAATAGGGTCGGTCGATATGAACAAGCATCCATTGGGTGAAATGCTTATACAGGAGAAGTTAATCACTCCTGCGCAATTGGAAAAAGCTATTGCTGAACAGAAAGCCAGCAATAAACGTATTGGCCATGCCTTAATTGATTTGGGTTACATTACCGAAGATGACCTTCTTAGAGTTCTCGGCAAGCAGTTAGACACTCCTTATATAAACCTCAATGATGTCATAATAGATCCCGAAATAATTAAACTCATCCCTGAAGATATTTGCCGGCGTTATAAGATCCTTCCCTATAACCAGGAAGATAATACGGTTTTTGTTGCCATGATAGATCCCCTGGATTTCAGGGTTATTAACGATATAAAGTTTTTGATTCACAAAGAAATAAAGCCCATGCTGGCCAGTGAAAAAGCCCTGGCAAAATCCATTTCCAGGTACTATGGTTTGACCGACGAAATGCGCGACATGGTCAAGCAGATAGATATTGATAATAAAAATTTAAGTGACAGTCAGGACGAGGAAAGCGAACAGGTAAGCGAACTTTCCGAAGACGCACCTATTATTAAGATAGTGGATCTGATCATTATAAATGCGGTTAAAGAAAGAGCTACAGATATTCATATCGAGCCTTTTGAAAAGACCATGAGAATAAGATACAGAAAAGACGGTGTTTTACACGAAGTACCTGCGCCGCCTTTCTCTCTCTATCCGGCTATGATTTCCCGCGTAAAGATTATGTCCCGTCTGGATATTGCCGAGACACGTCTGCCGCAGGACGGACGTATCACCAAGAAAATATCCGGAAGAGATATTGACTTCCGTGTTTCTATTGTCCCCAACCAATTCGGTGAACGTATTGTGCTCCGGGTTCTTGACCGCGGCGCTACGGTTCTTGATCTTGAAAAACTCGGCATGCAGGGCAGTGATCTAAACAAATTTCTTGACGCTATTAATAAACCTTACGGCATGATCCTGATCTCCGGGCCTACCGGTTCCGGTAAAACCACCACACTTTACGCCGCTCTTAATAAAATATACAACACCGGCGAGAACATTATGACCATTGAAGATCCGATAGAGTATTCTTTCTTCGGTATCGGGCAGGTTGAGGTCAAAGAAGAAATTGGCCTGACTTTCGCAAAAGTCCTCAGAAGTTTCCTCCGTCATGACCCGGATATTATTCTCCTCGGTGAAATGCGCGATTTCGAAACCGCGGATATTTCGGTCAGAGCCGCGCTTACCGGCCACCTGGTGTTCTCTACTATACATACTAATGATGCGCCCAGTTCCGTTACCAGACTTATTGACATGGGCATCGAACCTTTCCTTATTAATTCCTGTATCGTTATGGTCATGTCCCAGCGTCTTGTAAGAAGAGCCTGTGAACATTGCCGCGAGGAATTTATTATGACCGCAGACCAGCAGCTGGCAGCTTTAGGCATAGTTATTAATAAAGCCGGTGCAAAGTTCTATAAAACCAAGGGCTGTGAAATTTGCGGTGGTTCCGGTTTCAGAGGCCGGTTGGCTATTTATGAGATAATGGTCATGGACGGAGAGCTCAAAGATATGATCGCGAAGAGGGCGGAGCCGCATGAACTTAAAGCTGCAGCCGTTAAAAATGGTATGCGTACTTTATTCCAGGCCGGTATTGATCAGGCCTTAAAAGGCATTACCACTATCGATGAGATTATAAAAATAGCAGGTACAGCAAATAATTAAGCAGGGCTCTAAAGCCCTATTCAAAGGTTAACGCGGAGGCGAAACAATGCCAGTATTTTCGTATAGCGCTGTTGATTCTGACGGAAAAGCCTATAAAGGTGACATTGAGTCGGAGAATAAAGAAATTGCAATAACTAAACTCCAACGGCAACGGTTAATGATTACCAGCATCAAAAGAAAATGGGCTATTACCGAGTACTTTAACAAAAATTTATCCGGCGGAAAGATCTCCCAGGATGACATACTTCTTTTTTCCAGACAGCTTGCAACCCTGGTCAAAGCAAGAATACCAATCGAGCAGTGCCTTGAAGTTTTGATAAATCAATTGTCTAATCCTGCCCTGCAGGCGATAATTAAAAGTGTAAGGAATGAAGTTATTTCCGGTACGCCGCTTTCCACAGCTATGGCAAAATACCCCAAGTGCTTTGATAATCTTTATGTGGGTATGCTAAGGGCCGGTGAAGCCTCCGGTAAACTGCCTGAGATACTTATACGTACTGCGAAATATATGGACCGGACCTCCCGGCTCCGCAGCAAAGTAAAATCTGCAATGATTTATCCCATGCTTGTTATTTTTGTGGGTATCGGCGTGGTGATCTTTATTTTAACGTTTGTTATTCCGAAGTTCCAGGATATGTACAAAACTATGGGCGGCAATCTGCCCTGGTTGACCAAGATGATGATCTATATGAGTAATGATGTTATCGGCAAATTATTTCTTTCCTTTCCCGCTAATGTTTTTTCCTTTGGTCTGCTTTTTCTAGTTGGTTATCTTATTTCCAAAATTGTCTCCACCGAAAAAGGTAAATTTAAAATAGACGAATTAATGTTGAAAACTCCTGTTCTCGGCTCCTATATGTCCAAAGTTGTTTTTGCTAAATTCTCACAGACTCTCGGTATTCTTGTGAATAACGGTGTGCCGATATTGGAATCCATGGACCTGGTTTCCAAGACTGTAGGCAGTAAGCCTGTTGAAAAGGCAATTCTTGATGCGAAAGAAAAAATAAAAGAAGGTGAGAAGATAGCGGACACCTTAAAGAAGAGCGCATATTTTCCTGCTCTGGTCGTCTCCATGGTAAATGTTGGCGAGCAGACGGGTAAACTCGGTGAAGTATTGGAACAGATATCAGAGTTTTATGATGAGGAAGTTGAGATTTCAACGGCCTCGCTTACCGCACTTATTGAACCTCTCTTAATGATCGGTCTGGCCGGCATAGTGGCTGTTATTGTTATGGCCCTTTACCTGCCGGTATTTAAAATGTACGGCAATATGAAAAAAAGCTAAAAATTCAAAAGGAGGACTTTTATGAAAAAGAACAAAGGTTTTACACTGCTCGAACTGATGATTGTTATAGCAATCATCGGGTTATTGATTGCGATAGTAATACCTGATTTGCTGAAAACCAGAGAACAGGCGGAAATAGAATCCTGCAAGGCCTCGCTCAGAGGCGTGCAGTCAGCGCTGGAACTCTACTATACACATTACAAATATTATCCGGACAATCTGCTGACACCTATCAACGAAGGCTATTTACAGGAAGGCGGAGACAAGGATCCTTGGGGCCGGCAGTATAGATACCGGTTGGCAACAGGTTCCGGTGCGGCAAATGAATCAGAAGGCGCAAAGACGGCGAATAACTACCTGATAGGTAGCGACGGACCGGATGCGAAACAGGATACGGATGATGATGTAGAACCGCCAATTAACACAAAACGTCACTCGTTTAAGACGAATAAGAGTTCAGGGGATTCTACCGACGGCGTCAGCGAGGAATAATAGAATTTTATGCGGGGTATAGATTATGCTGAGAAGAAGAGTAAAAGATAAAGGCTTTACACTGGTGGAAGTTCTCATTGCTGTTGCTTTCATTGCCTTAGTGTATTCTTTTGTTGTTCAACTTTTCTTCGGCGGCTTTAAGGATATCAATGTCGGCGATATTCAAGAAGAATCTGCCCGCCTGGCCAATAACGAATTGATAAGATTGTCCAGCATTGAAAACCCTCTCTATATTTATCTTCTTGAACTGCCTGATGGAGCGGAAATAATTTATAAATTAAAAGCAGGGATTATGATGCCTAATCAGCTGGTGGAAGAGGGAATAATAACTCTGAAAACAACCCAGACCGTGGGACAGCTGCAGGATTCTTCTAACAACTCGGAAATGAGATCTTCAAGTGCTACCAGAGCTAATTATACCAGGTTGGTAGAATGGACGGTTGAAGATGTAGATCCTGTGCTGGTGGGCATAAAAGTTACGGTAGCCTGGTCGGATCCGCGGGGTGAAATAAAAGATGGAGAATATTTTCTGGAGACCCAGCTTACAAATTAATTTTTAGGAGATACCTGTAGAGATGAAAGCAAACTGGAAAAGGAAAGGCGGATTTTCACTCATTGAGCTGATTATAGCCATGGGTATTTCTTTCCTGCTGCTTTTGGTGCTGTACTATGCGTACTTTCTTGCGCAGACATTTTTTAAAATGGGGACTGATACAATTCAGGAACAGTCCTATGTTAGAAATTTGTTTTCCAAGATAGGTGAGGATTTGCAATTTGTGAACCGCCTGAATTATCTTTCTGAGAATTTTGATGAATTGGAATTTGAGATCTTTAACAGAAAAGTACTGGAAGTTGAAAGCAATACCAATAATAAAAGAGTGGAAGGCAATACCATCTACTATTCGGTAAAAAGTTCCGCGGATTCCAAGTATCAGTTGCTAATGAAAAGGGTGGATACTTATGAATGGTGGATGATGTTCGGTCACAGTCAAAAACCAAATGATGATGATGACCCCAAGGGCTATCCTGATGATATGCGGAATCCTTCTTACGGCAAGCAGGAAACAGGCACCGGAGATGAAGAGGAAGTTGTTGAACAGGCGGAAGGTAATGAATTCCTTATGAGCAGGATACAATTTATTCCCTACGATCAGGATGGGAAAAAGATAGAAAGCGGCACTGGTTATAATTATCTTGAAATGAAGCCGGCCAGAAGTATGCGGATAGAGGTGGACTACCTGTTAAAGGGAGATTATGGCGATACCGCCAGACTGGCAACAAGAAAGAAAACAGCTACTGCCAACATCCTTTTTACAAGCTTTTCTATGCAGACTACTATAACCGAGGAAGTAAAGCTGAACAAGTTTCCGGGAATTCAAAATTTCTTTTGCCTTGCTGATCTGCCTTTGACGGCAGTTAGTGCTGGGTCAAAGTATCTTTCATATAATACGGGATTAAATACCCCTCTAAATTTAACGCTGGGTACAAAATAGAAAGGAGAGATGAAAGTTGGCTAAAACTACGAGTATAGGGATAGACATAGGTTACAACCAGTTAAAGGTTGTTCAACTTAAAAAAACATCTAACGGTATTAAGATAGACAGGTTTTTTGTTGAAGACTACGGTTTATCTTCAAAGGAGCTGGAGTCCGGCGAAGTCCGCATGACTGTGGTCTCCCAGATCTTAGGCCGGATCTTCAAAGACCTGAAACCGGTAAATGTTGTTTTAACTATCAGTAAGTATGAGGAAAATATCCGCACGCTTTCCATGCCGATAATGACGGAAAAACAGCTCCGAGAAGCCCTTAAGCTCGGTGGTAATCAGGAATTTATTCCGTTTGACCTTAAGGAAATGATCTGGGATGTTAACATCTCCAATTTATTTAGAAGGAAAGAAGATGTTAAAACTGACGGCAAAGAGAAAATGGACGTTATCTTTGCGGTGGCCAAGAAACAGGTCGTTAATAAATATCTTGATGTAGCCGAAAAACTTGATTTTTCTGTAGATTTTCTGGAGTCTAATGCGCTGGCCAGTTTGAATTTTTCCTGCTTTAATATGATCATACCAAAAGAGAAGATTTGGGGCAAGATAGATTTCGGCGCCGAAACCACCTCGGTAAACGTGCTGGTGGGTGATAATTTAAAATTTGGTTTAAATGTTCCCTGGGGAATAAATGATATTATTGAGACCGCTCAAACAACGCTTTCCCTGGATTGGACTGCAGCGAAAGAATTTGTTGCAAAAATTGACTTCAATGCAGCGGCGGCTAATCCGGACGAGAAGATTAAAAAAGTGTTTACGGCTCTGGAACCCAAAGTAAAGGATTTTTTGAGACAGCTTAACGGAGCTTTCTCTTTCTTTGAGAGTAAAAGCGGCGGCAGACCTGTAGCGGAAGTTATTGTCAGCGGCGGCGGCGCCCGGCTTTTGAATATGGATAAATTTATTGCTTCAAAAATAAATAAAAATGTAAAAAATGAAAGTGAAATAAATAAAAATGTGATCAGTTATGATAAAGCGATGGAAACTTCCCTGATGGAAGCCCTGCCGCTCCTGACTACCGCTATCGGCGCCGGTTTGCGCAATCTGCTCCCGGTAAGAAACAATATTAATCTTCTTCCGCTCGAAATAATAATCGGAAGAAAACTCAGGAGTAGAAGGTCCCTGATAATTGTTGCGGCGGCCTGTATCTTTCTGGTGCTGATGCTGGTGACCGGGTACAAAATGAAACAAAGAGCCGATGTTTCACTAAAAATAGAGGAAATAAGAGGCAAGCTTGACTCCATGTCTTCTGATATTAAGGATCTTAAGAAGAAAAAGAAATCCCTGGATAGGTTAAAAATATTGAAAGGCCGTTATTTGCGGCCCGAAGCAAAGTTCAAGAAGTGGTCCGGTTACCTTTATGAGCTTAGTGAAATTGTGCCCCAGAACAAAATGTGGCTTGAAGTCGCAGAATGGAGCGCTATGGGCTTTGAAACCAGCGGCGCTTGTAAAGAAGATGTCGTGAAACAGTTTTCCGAAAATGGAGCTGAAAAAATAAACTATAAAGGTATGAAATACAGCACCCGGCAGGTTGAAGACAGAACCACTTTTAAAGCCTGGATTAGAAATGAAAGAACTTCCGGAGCTAAAACTCAACCTTCGGTCAATCCGGAAGGAGGGAGTAAATAATGGCTGCTCAGAATATTAAAACACCAAAAAAGACGCTCCTTGAAATGCTGGAAGCTTATAATATAAGTAAATTGGATCTTATTATTTATTCTTCCTGTCTGTTTGTCTTTATCGTCTCTCTGGGAATATTTATCTTTTTTTCCGGAGACCTGCTGCTGAAGCAAAATGATTACAAAGAATTATCCGAGGATTTCGACGGCTCGCAGATGTTGAAAACCCAGGAAGCCGAGATAACTGCGGGTTTTGCCGCTATGGATAAGGCAGTTTTCGGGCTAAGAAACAAGTTCCTGTCGGAAAAACAGGTCAACGATTTTAAAGAAGCAGTAAAAAAGCTGGCGAAGAAATATGGTTGTGACAAGATAGACGCTACGGAAAGGTCAGAACCGGTTGACAGCATCGAGAGTTTCCTGGTCAAAACAAAAGATGGAGAAAAGAAGACCCTTAAGATAAAATTCAAAAAGAGGTCTATGGAATTTACTTTCCAGATGACGCTGGGTAATTTCTTTGGTTTTCTTAAATCACTGGAAAACAGCAATAAAATGATAGAGATCCTCCCTTTTCGTGTTGCGCAGGGGGACGAACCTAATACGGTCAGACTGAATAATTTTGTGGTCATGGTCTATGTGGTTCCTATTGAGCTGGATAAAGAACTGGCGGACCTGGTCGGGGATGTCACTTTTGAAGACCATATTACCGATGTTCTGCTCGGAGATAAGGCCCAGGTTGTTCCGGTAACGGAGAAAAAGATACTGGTAAGAGAAAATGTTAAGACCCGTGACGGTGCCTGGGATATAAGGCCTATCTTCAGGGTTATAGAGGCGCCTAAACCACCGGCAGTCGTTCCTCCTGTGGAACTAAAATATTTTATGACGGCCGGCAATACGTTTCTCTTTACTTACAACAATGATAATAATAATCCTTTCTACGCAACTCCCGGTGGTATCTTAAAAACCAGAGACGGCAAAACAATACCCAACTATGATACTTTGAAATTAGTTGAAGTTACTAAGATGGGTTTCATTCTGGAAATGGAGGACGTTAAAGGGGAATTATCAAAACTAAGAAGGTAAAAACTTGGGAACTGGAGCCCTTAATGCGGCCCGGTTGCCCCTAATAAAGAAGGAGGTGGCTTTTTCTCTAATCTAATATTTAAAAAAAGTAAAAGGAGGAATGTGTAATGAAAAGAATACTAACGGTACTAATTGCAATGCTCATAGGGGGTTTTGCGCTGGCTGCAGAAGCGAAATTCGTCGAGCCGCCAATAGATTTTCCTAATACGCCGGTAAAAGTGGCGCTGGAAACGGTGTTTTTGAAATCAGGAGTACAGTACTCGATAGACG
>Ga0265593_1000214_pt1 | contig 36942 bp, 25 predicted proteins | sample saktaG_8_FD_190136 | JGI IMG/M metagenome (GOLD analysis project Ga0265593, IMG submission 190136) | Saline water microbial communities from Sakinaw Lake, British Columbia, Canada - sak_2011_5_24_36m | ecosystem: Environmental > Aquatic > Non-marine Saline and Alkaline > Saline ... | reverse complement strand
CGGTGTTTTTCGGGCCGAATTTCGGGAAGTTTAAAGAAGCGGTGGAACTGGTCAATCTCGGTGGCGCATTCTGTACCCCGGGAGAAGCAGAATTGCATTTCTTGGTGAAGACACTTCTTTCAGATCCGGATAGTTATCAAAAGGCTTCCTCCGTTTGCCGTCAATATGTGGATGAAAACCGGGGAGCTTCTGAAAAGATTTTAGATTACCTGAAAGAGATTCAAGCCCTTAGGGGCCTGGATTAAAATCCTGAAAACAATGGGTAAACGATGGGTCATTGGCGATATTCACGGATGCATCCAAACCTTCCGTTCCCTGGTTGAAAATAAAATCCAGCCACAAAAAACGGACACCCTGTTTTTGCTTGGCGATTACATTGACCGCGGTCCCGACAGCAAAGCAGTTCTGGATTATATCTTCCGCCTCCGGGAGAAAAATCTTTTTCATGTAATTTCCCTGATGGGCAACCATGAATACATGCTGATCCATGCCAGGGAAAACGAAGATTTTTTTAAACTCTGGTTGCTGAACAGCGGTCAAACCACCCTCAGTGATTTTGATTTGCTTGACGGGAACCCTCCTGAAAGTACAACACTCCAAAAGATACCCGGAATTTACATGGAGTTTTTGTTACAGCTTTCTTATTATGCGGAAACGCCTGGTTTTTTTCTTACCCATGGATGTTTTACAGGAAATGCAACGAATCCCCTGGAAGATATCGGTTCGATGATATGGGGCAGGATAGAAGCATATCCTGAAGATTTTCTGGACGGAAAAATTCTTGTTCATGGCCATACACCTGCATCCCTTGAAGACATCCGAAACAGAATAGAGGACCCATTGGGGAAAGTCATCAATCTCGACGGGGGATGCGTTTATAAAAACAATGCCCAACTCGGAAACCTGGTCGCCCTTGAACTAAATACCCTTTCGCTGACCTGGGTGAAAAACAGGGATTAAAAAAAATATTTTATTCAGGGAATTTTCATATTTTTGAAAGAATAAACAGCACACCCACAAAAACCTGAAAATCATGAAAAAAATTTCCTATGGAATGTCATTTGTTATTTTAACTGCCTTCCTTTTCACCTCCTGTAATCCGGTCACCATGACCACCTGGACCAATCCCAAAGAAAAAGAAAAAATCGGGAATGTGGTGGTTTGGGCGATGTTCGATAAGCTGGAATACCAGAAACCATTTGAACAGTACACCGCCAATTATTTTAACAGCAAAGGGTTTAAAGCCCTTGAATCTCTGAATTTTCTTGCACCTGACGTGAAATATGACATCACAAACCTGGAAAAGAAATTTGACAGTCTCGGGGTGGATGGAATTTTGATCGTTACCTATAAAGGCACGGATAAATCGCAGAGTTATGTTCCCCCGACCACCACCGTATACCCGGATTTTTATTACAACTATTATAATTACTACAACTGGGGATATCCTGTGTATGGATACGGAGGCAATGTGGTTACAAGCGGTGGTTACTGGGTTACCACTTCAACGGTTAATCTTCATGCAAACCTCTATGCCAATTCCAATAATGACCTGATCTGGACAGCCGATATTGCCATTGATGATCCGAATTACATCGATGAGGTAAGTTATAAAATCGCTGCTCAAATCTATTCCGACTGGCAGAAGAACGGACTGCTCAAATAGAGAGATATTCAAAGTCCTGGTTGCGTTGCCGGGGTTCAAAACCGGCTTCCATGATCGCCTTCTGTATTCCGGCTGCATCAAAAGTGTTATGGGCTCCGGCTACGGAAACTACATTTTCTTCGATCATGATGCTTCCGAAATCGTTGGCTCCCGCATGAAGACAAAGCTGGGCGGTGTTTTTTCCCACTGTAAGCCAGGAGGCCTGAATATTCGGAATATTCGGCAGCATGATCCTGGAAATTGCGATCATACGGATGTATTCATCGGCGGTGACGGTGTTCCTCACCCCGGATCTTTCTTTAAGCACGGTGTTATCGTCCTGGAACGGCCAGGGGATAAAGGAGAGAAAACCCTTATGCCCCAAAGGTCGCAGAAACTGGACTTCACGGATGGAGATCATGTGCTGTAACCTTTCTTCAAGGGTTTCAATGTGACCAAACATCATGGTAGCCGAAGTCGTGAGATTTAATTCGTGGGCCGTTTTCATTACATCCAGCCATTCACCGGCGGTACATTTTACCGGGGAAAGAATTTTTCTGACCCGGTCGGCCAGGATTTCCGCACCAGCTCCCGGCAAACTATCCATGCCTGAACCAACCAGACTTTGCAGGACTTCCCTGAAAGATAATTTTTCCAACCTGGCTATGTGGACAATTTCAGGCGGACCAAGCGCATGTAATCGCAGGTCAGGATACCGCTTTTTAAGCGCTGAAAACAGGTTGGTGTAAAATGCCAGTCCCAGATGGGGATGCATCCCGCCCTGTAAAAGCAATTGGTTGCCTCCCAAAAAATACATTTCATCGATCTTCCTGACATATTCCTCAATAGAAGTGATGTAGCATCCGCTGTGGTTTACGGGCTTATAAAAGTTACAAAACTTACATCCCGAAACACAAGCATTTGTGATGTTTACATTGCGGTCGATGATCCAGGTTACCAGGCCTCCAGGATGAAGTTTTTTTCTGATTTCATTGCCGATATACATCAGGGCCGGTAAGGGCAATGTTTCATAAAGGGTTTTCCCTTCTTCGAGCGAGAGGAAGCCGCTGTTAATCGCCTTTTTAATGAGCTGTTCCGTAATTTTCCTAAATTTGTGATTCAAATAAAAAATCAAAATTACGAAAATCCATGCAGCCAATTCTTTCACTTACCCATAAAACCCAGGAAGTTGATAACCTGGTCCTCATTCTCTCTGGAATGCCGGGCTTACCTGCCGGCATTTTTACCAAAGCAGAAAAGGATTTCATCCTTGGACAGAAAGAGGAATTAAAAAAAGACCTGGTCATCCTGAACCGGCTCAACCATTGGACTTACCTTTTTTTTATCCCTCCTGAAAAGGAAATGACGCTTTGCATGGAGGACTGCCGCAAAGCAGGAGAAAAAACCGGTAAAAGCCTGAACGAAAGAAAGGTCAGTAAGATTGTTGTTTTCGATTCCTGTGGAAAAACAGAGGAGGTACTTGCTTTTTGCGAAGGAATGGCTTTGGGGAATTACCAGTTTCTGAAGTATAAGAACAAGAAAGAAAATGCCAATACCCTGAAGGAGATCGAAGTTTATATGGAAGCTGAAGAAAAATCAAGGGTACAGGAAACAAAGTTCAGGATTCAAAGTCTGAATATAATGACGGATGCAGTTTTCCGCTGCCGGACCCTGATCAACGAGCCGAATTCCTACCTTACTGCCACGGTATTTGCCAAAGAAGTGGCTGACATGGCAAAAAGCTGCGGTGCGAAGGTTGAGATTCTGAATAAAAAAAAGATGGAAGCCTTACAAATGGGTGGTATTCTTGGCGTCAATAAAGGCAGCCATGAGCCGCCTGCTTTTACGGTGATGGAGTGGAACCCGGCCGGGGCGAAAAATAAAAAACCCCTTGTCCTGGTTGGGAAAGGAGTTGTTTATGACACCGGGGGTATGAACCTGAAAACAGGAGGGTTCATGATGAACATGAAGGATGATATGTCGGGTGCGGCTGCCGTGGCGGCCACGGTCTATGCCGTGGCCAAGGCAAAACTGCCTGTTCACGTGGTGGGTCTCATGCCTGCCACCGATAACCGACCTGGTCCGGAGGCCATGGTTTCCGGAGATGTCATTAAAATGCATAACGGGGCGCAGGTGGAAGTGATTGATACCGATGCTGAAGGCCGTTTGCTGCTGGCAGATGCCCTGAGCTATGCCGTAAAATTTGATCCGGGTCTTGTGATCGACCTGGCTACCCTTACCGGGTCAGCTTTGCGCGCCATCGGCAGCTTTGCCGCTGTCGGGATGCAAAGCAAAGCTGAAAAGGAAATGGAGGAATTGAAGAAATCAGGGTTTGCGGTTTATGAACGCATCGTCGAGTTCCCTATGTGGGATGATTATGCTGAAAGCCTGAAATCGGAAATTGCCGACTTTAAAAACCTGGGCGCAACCGAGGCGGGAGCCATCACTGCTGGAAAATTTCTCGAGAAATTCACCGGATATCCCTATATTCATCTGGATATTGCAGGGCCTGCATTTTTAGAAAAAACGGATTCTTACCGCGGACAAGGAGGGACAGGATTCGGTGTGCGGCTGCTATTTGATTACATTTGTAAAAAATACTTATAATGGATCAACCAATAGAAAAGGAAAAGAGAATACGCGTAGGTATTTCCCACGGAGATATCAATGGAGTAAGTTATGAGATCATCATAAAAACCTTGCAGGACCCCCGTTTGATGGAAAATTATACCATTGTGGTTTATGGTTCCTCAAAAGTTGCTTCCTATCACAGGAAAACGTTAAATGTCAATGATTTCAATTTTAACCTGGTGAAAAAGGCCGAAATGGCCCACCCCCGCCGGCCAAATATTGTCAATGTCCATGATGAGGAAGTCAAGATAGACCTTGGAAAATCCACACCCATCGCCGGGGAACTTGCATTTTTATCTTTGGAAGCTGCGACCGACGATCTGTTAAAAAACCAGATCGATGTGCTCGTTACTGCCCCCATCAATAAAAAAAACATTCAATCTGCTGATTTTCAATTCCCGGGACACACGGAATACATGGCTAAGAAATTCAATTCCGATGATTTCCTTATGCTGATGATCAATGATAAATTCCGTGTCGGGATGGTCACGGGACATATTCCGATTCATAAGATCAAAGAAACCCTCACGGAGAACATGGTTTATCAAAAGATCCGGATCCTTCACCATTCGCTTTTAAGGGATTTCGGCATTGTGAAACCAAGAATTGCAGTGCTTGCCTTGAACCCTCACGCCGGCGATGAAGGACTGATTGGAGATGAGGACCAGACCATTATTCTTCCGGCCATAGCGAAAGCATACCAGCAGAATATCCTTGTTTTCGGACCTTATCCGGCCGACGGGTTTTTTGGCTCAGCCAACTTCCGCCATTTTGATGGCATTCTCGCCATGTATCATGACCAGGGAATGGTTCCTTTTAAGCTGATGTCATTCGAGGAAGGTGTGAATTTCACAGCCGGATTGCCTGTCGTCAGAACTTCTCCTGCCCACGGAACTGCTTATGACCTGGCCGGGAAAAATGAAGCTTCCCCGGAAGCTTTCAGGAATGCCTTGTACATGGCCTGCGATATTTTTTCCCATCGGCAGGAATACGACGAACTTCATTCGAATCCATTATTTCCTTCGCCTTCGGACCCGGAAAACGGACCACAATGAACCAGCTGACAGTATCGGAAATTGTCAAAATTACCAGAGGAACCCTGCATTCGACCCGTCAGGATGACCCATTCGTCCGGGATTTGCTGATTGACAGCCGGCGACTGATTCAACCAGAACACTGCCTTTTCATTGCCCTTATTTCGTCCCGGAACGATGGGCATAAATTCATCTCCGACCTCTATGAAAAAGGAGTTCGGATATTTCTTGTATCCTCCTTGCCCGGGGAGGATTCCGGTTTTTCTGACGGAAACCCTGAAAAAACAGGTTCAGCATTCTGGATCCTGGTACCCGATACCCTGGCAGCACTGCAACAACTGTCGGCCTGGCACCGCCGGCAGTTTGATATTCCGGTTATCGGAATCACGGGAAGTAACGGTAAAACCATTGTGAAAGAATGGCTGTTTCAATTACTCAGCCAGGATTACAGGATCGTTCGCAGTCCGAAAAGCTATAACTCCCAGATCGGAGTTCCGCTTTCCGTATGGAAAATGAATGTGGAAAATAACCTGGCCATCTTCGAGGCAGGCATTTCACGGCCCGGGGAAATGGAAAAGTTAGAGCCGGTAATTTATCCTTCGGTCGGTATTCTGACAAACATCGGACATGCCCATGATGAGCATTTTTCCTCTTTATGCCAAAAAACCCTGGAGAAACTGAAACTTTTCATCCATTCCGATACGCTTGTTTATTGTTCTGATTATACCCTGATCGGAGATTGCCTCCGTGATGAACCTTCTTTTCATCACCTCGCAACTTTTACATGGAGCAGGAGCAGCAATGCCGATTTGTTCATTAAAACAATTGAAACTTCAAGGTCCCTAAGCCGCATCTCTGCCGTCTGGAAAGGGGAGGATGTTTCACTCAGCATTCCGTTCACCGATGAAGCTTCCATCGAAAATGCCATACACTGCTGGGCAACGATGCTTGTTCTGGGATACCAGCCCGAAGTGATCCGGAGCCGGGCAGCGCTTCTGGTTCCTATCGCCATGCGTCTCGAACTCAAAGAAGCCATTAACCATTGCTCCCTGATCAACGACAGCTATAATTCAGATTTCAACTCCCTGAGTATCGCGATCGATTTTCTGATTCAGCAAAACCAGCAGCGGAAAAAAACCCTCATCCTCTCTGATATTCTGCAGAGCGGGAGAAACAAAGAAGAGCTTTATCAGGAAATTGCCGAATTGCTGCTATTGAAAAAAATTGACCGGGTAATCGGTATTGGAAGGGATATCTCCCATTACCGTGAAAAATTCACCATGCAAAAGTCTTTTTTTGAAAAGACGGATGATTTCCTGTCCCAGTTTCCAATGACAGCTTTTCAGAATGAAACCATACTCCTGAAAGGCGCCCGTTTTTTTGAGTTTGAAAAAATAAGCCGGGCACTTCAGCAAAAAGCCCACGAAACGGTTCTGGAAATCAATATTGACGCCCTTATCCATAACCTGAATCATTTTCGCGCAAAACTCCTGCCCGGTACCCGTATCATGGCAATGGTCAAAGCCTTTTCCTATGGAAGCGGAAGCTTTGAGATCGCAAACGTGCTTCAGTTCCACCATGCAGATTATCTTGCCGTTGCCTATGCCGATGAAGGCGTTGAATTGCGTAAAGCCGGAATCCATCTGCCCATCATGGTCATGAGCCCTGAAGAAGAAAGTCTGGATATCCTGCTGAATTATAACCTCGAACCTGAAATCTATAACCTTCGCATCCTGCAACTTCTGGAAGATGCCATTGAACGGAATCAGACCTCCGGCCAGGAAACGATACGCATTCATATTAAATTGGATACCGGAATGCATCGCCTGGGATTTGAGGAAAAAGATCTGGATGAACTGATTCACCATCTGAAAACACACCCTGGAATCCACGTGCAGTCTGTATTTTCCCACCTGGCAGCCAGTGAAGATCCTGCTGAGGAGGCGTTTTCCCGGAAACAGATCCGTTGTTTTCTGCAAATGAGCGAAAAAATCACATTTAATCTGGATTATCCGGTTATGCGGCATATGCTCAATTCAGCCGGAATAAGCCGGTTTCCTGAAGCCCATCTCGACATGGTGCGGCTTGGTATCGGACTGTATGGCGTAGGTTTAAACGAAAAAGATCAGTTGAACCTTCGGAATGTAAGCACGCTGAAATCAGTCATCACCCAGATTAAGCTTATTCCTTCCGGTGATTCGATTGGATATAACCGTAAGGGAAAAGCGGTGAAAGATACACTGATTGCAATTGTTCCCGTTGGTTATGCCGACGGACTAAACCATCGGCTTGGAAATGGGACCGGGAAGCTGTTCGTTCACGGGAATCCCGCACCCATCATTGGAAACATCTGTATGGATATGACCATGATTGATATTACGGGAATCCGGCAACCAGTACAGGAAGGAGATGAAGTCGTCATTTTCGGGGAAATCCATCCCGTTGCTGAACTTGCCCGTGATATCGGAACGATTCCATATGAAGTGCTGACAAGTATTTCGCGCAGGGTAAAACGGATCTATTTTTATGAATAAGACAAACCATAAGATATGGCAAAAACAACACTGAGTATCATCATCCCGGCCTACAACGAAGCAAACACCATTCAACGGATCCTTGACAAAGTTGTCGGAATAAGCCTGATTGAGGAGGTACAAAAGGAGGTCCTCATCGTGAACGATTGCAGCACCGACGACACGGAGAAAGTGGTGAAAGAATACCTCAGCATGCACCCCCTGGAAAATATCCGCTTATTTACCCAGCCAAAAAATAAAGGCAAGGGATCAGCCCTTCATCGCGGCATAGAAGAAGCCAGCGGAGATTATATCGTGATCCAGGATGCTGATCTGGAATACGATCCCAATGAATTCAACATCCTGTTAAAGCCGGTACTGGATGACTTTGCCGATGTGGTTTATGGTTCCCGTTTTATCGGAGGACAGCCGCACCGTATCTTGTTCTTCTGGCATTCGATAGGAAACAGGATCCTGACTTTCATCTCCAACATGTTTACGAACCTGAACCTGACCGACATGGAAACCTGTTACAAATTGTTCAGGGCCGAAATAATCAAGAAAATCAGTTTCAGGGAAAACAGGTTTGGCTTTGAACCGGAAGTTACCAGTAAAATTGCCCGATTCCCTAAGATCAGGATTTATGAGGTCGGAATTTCTTATTACGGACGAACCTATGAAGAAGGGAAAAAGATACGCCTGAAAGATGCTTTCCGGGCTGTCTGGTGCCTGGTAAAATACAATGTCTTTGACCGGAAATATCTTAAATAATTTTCTGATCCCAATAGAAATGAAAATCAAAAATTCAAGGACACCGAAAAATCCCGTTTCACTTCTCATTTTCCTGTTGCTCGCTTTCGGCCTTCTGGCTTCCAGGTTTTTATTGCCGAGGTTCCTGACGTATGATGTGCTTTCAATTATTTCCTGGGACGTTTTTGGTTATTATCTGTATCTCCCGGCTTACCTGATACATCATGATTTAGGGCTCAGGGATTTTACCTGGGTTCAGCAGGTTCTTGACACCTATCATCCAACCCAGGGCTTTTACCAGGCATATGCCGGACCGGCCGGTGACTATATCATGAAATATCCCATGGGGCTTTCAATCCTTTACGCCCCATTCTTTTTACTGGCTCATGCCGTAGCCGGATTTTTTGGTTACAGTCCGGATGGCTTCTCTCTTCCTTACCAGGTCTCGATAGCCTTTGGAATGATAGTTTATGCCGTAGCAGGGATCTGGTTTCTTCGTAAGATATTGTTAAAATTCTATAGCGACCAGGTCACAACCCTGGTGATGATCATGATCGTGCTGGGGACCAATTTTTTCGAACTCACTGCTTTTGATGGCGCCATGCCTCATAATGCCCTGTTCCTGCTTTTTGCCCTGATCGTCTGGTTCACCATCCGCTGGCATGAACGACCTTCCATGAAATTTGCTTTCCCACTGGGACTTCTGATAGGGTTATCGGTTCTGCTGCGCCCTACCAGCGGCGTAATCATACTGGTCCCGCTTCTGTGGTCGGCCGGCAGCAGGGAGTCGTGGAAAGCCAAGCTGGAATTAATTATAAAAAACCGGGGGCAGGTAATTCTGTTGGTATTGATGGCAGGAATTGTTATTTCCTTTCAGCTGATTTATTGGAAAATCCATTCCGGCTCCTGGCTTTATTACAGTTATGAAAAAAACGAAAAACTTGAATGGTTTGCTCCTTATCTCTGGAAAGTATTGTTTTCCTATAAAAAAGGATGGCTTGTCTATGCTCCGATCATGTTTTTTATTCTACCCGGATTTTGTATCCTCGGTTTAAAAAACCGCCAGGTCTTTTGGCCGGTTTTTGTTTTTTTTATCGTCAACCTCCTGATCGTTTCTTCCTGGCCCAACTGGTGGTATGGAGGTAGTTTCGGACAACGCGCCTTGATGGAGTCGAGTGTTTTACTGGCTTTTCCACTGGCAGCTTCTGTTCGTTGGATCCTCGACCGTGATTGGTTTCTCAAAGGACCTGTTTTTTTTACCATCGCTTTTTTAATCGTGCTGAATCTGTTCCAGACCTGGCAATACATGAATTTTATCCTTGATCCTTCACGGATGACAAAAAAATTCTATTGGACTGTGTTCGGAAAAACAAACATACGCTCAACCGACCTTGCTTACCTTGAAGCGGTGGAAACAAATGAACGGGAATTTCTGAAGGATGAACAAAACTTTATTCCCAGGCTTGTCGGGAAATTTGATTTTGAACAGGTGGATCAAAACAATCCGGGTCCTTACACCAAGGAGTTTGCAAAAACAGGAAACAATTCTTTCAGACTTGATCAGAAAACAACTTTTTCACCCGGTCTTTTTATCACTTTCAACGACCTGACAAAAAATGAATTTGTATGGATCAGGGCAAGCGGATACGTGTTTTTTACTTGTCCGCCCGGGGCCGCTAAATGCAGTTTGGTGATTACCGTGAACCAGAAGGGAAAAAGTTATAAATACCGGATGATCCCAATGGAGGAAGAAGGACTTGTTGCCGGGCAATGGAACAAGGTAAGCATGGATTATCTGACTCCTTTTATTTCTGACCGTAAAGATGTGCTTCAGGCATATTTCTGGAACAGGGGAGAGAACGCGGTTTTCGTCGATGATTTTGAAATCAGTGTGTTTGAACCCAATAATTAATTGGCTGTACGATGAATGGAATGAAGAAAACCTTTTTCATTTTTCTGATCATTATTCTTTGTTTTCCAGCCGTTCAGAAGGTTTTCAACCCCTTTTCATCCGGGAGCCTGGATGGTTTTTCTGCACCTGTCGGGCGACCGGAAGTATCATTCTTCAATATTTTTAATGGAAAATTCAGGGATGAAGGGAATGTATATTCCGAATACGCTGCGCCATTCAGATCTGATTTGGTTCGCCTTCACAACCAGGTTGATTTCAGCTTATTCGGAGTTCCTCACGCCCATAAGATCATTGTCGGGAAGGAAAATTATTTATTTGAAGAAGCTTATCTCAAAGCCTATCGGGGAGAGGATTTTATCGGAAGGAAAAAAATTGAAGCCAGGGTTGGGCAATTCAAAGAACTTCAGGATCTTCTGAGGGATTCTTTAAAGGTCTTTATGCTTGTTGCATTTGCTCCCGATAAGGGTTCGTTTTATCCCGAGTACATCCCGGACCGTTACCTGAGGAAGAAAAAAGACACCACCAACTATCAATGGTACAAACAAAAACTGGAAGAAGCCGGAGTTCATTTCATTGATTTCAACCAGTGGTTTCTCCGGATGAAAGATACTTCGGAATTTGTATTGTACCCTAAAACGGGCATTCACTGGAGTTCATACGGGGCTTTTCTGGCCATGGATTCACTTTGGCGCTACTTAAATGTCAGGATTGGAAATTCCTTGCCGAAACCGGTACTCGGGGGGATAGAAATAAGTGCCAATGCGCGGTTCAAAGATGCGGATATCTGCAAGGCCTTGAACCTTATTTGGGAGATCCCGCATCCCGGGATGGCTTATCCCAAGGTGCGTTTCAATCCTCCGGATTCCTCTCCAAAGCCTTCCGCCTTATTTATCGGGGATAGTTTTTATTTTTGCTGGTCTGATGCGGATTATATCCGTAATTCGTTCAAAAAGGAGGAATTCTGGTATTATGATCAGGATGTTTATTTTAACGGGGTGAGGCAAAAATTGACCGCCAAAGAGATGGACCTCGCTAAATCGCTTTCCGGGATTAACATCCTCGTTTTTTTGCAGACCAATGCAGGCTATGGAAATGTGGGATACGGATTTGTGGACCGGGCGCTTGATTTATTGAATGAAAAAGCAAAGGGCAGAAAATGACAAAAATCAAGAAATCATTTTTATTACTTGCAATGGGTATTCTTGCTTTGCCTTTGTTTCAGAATACTTTCCAACCAATCTCCTCGGCTCCCCTCCGGGGAGTGTTTGAATCAACCCCTCCCCCTGTATTCTCAGCAAGGACCTGGTTCAAAGGGGAATTTCAATTCCAAGTCCAAGAAAACATCGAAGATTCCATCGGGCTAAAACCCGACTTTGTCCGCTTATACAATCAGATCGATTTCAGCTTATTTTCAATTCCCCATGCGGAACGGGTGGTTGCAGGAAAGAACCATGAGCTTTTTGCCTCCGGGTATATCCGCGGATATCTTGGACAGGATTTTTTAGGAGAAAAAATCATTGACGAGAAGGTGAAAATGCTGAAATCCATTCAGGATATACTCTGGAAAACAAAAAGGATCTTTTTACTGGTACTCATCCCCCCTGATAAAGGCTCCTTCTGCCCGGAAAATATTCCAGACCATTTCCTCCGTATGAAACATCACCAGACGGGGCGCGATTATTTTACAAAGAAAGCAGCGGAATACAGCGTCAATATTCTCGACTTCAATCCTTTTTTTAAATCCTTAAAAAACGCTTCCCGTTTTCCTTTGTTCCCTACAACCGGGGTTCACTGGACTGATTGGGGGGCCTATCTCTCAGCCGATTCAGCAACAAGGTACCTGGAACAAAAAACCGGGATTAAAATGGGCCGGTTTATCCTGGATGGAACTGAAATATCATCCAAACCACGTCATAATGATGATGACATCAACCGCACCATGAACCTGATCTGGGATGCACCCCATGCCGACCTGGCCTATCCTGAATTTCATATGATCTCCGAAGCAAAATTTTCTAAGCCGTCGGCCCTTTTTATCGGGGACAGCTTTTTCTGGGGATGGTACGACCAGGGTATTATTGACAGTCTTTTTCGAAACAAGGAATTCTGGTATTATGATCAGGATGTCTTTCCTGAATCTTTTTCCAAAGCGAAAAGTACAAAAGAAATCAGTTTAAGGGAAGCCGTTGAAAGACAGAATTTTGTGATTCTGTTTCAGGTCGGGGCCGGAGGAGGAAATCCCGGATCAACTTTCATTGAACGTGCCTATGCCGAGTTCGATACTTCCGCTGACAATAAAATCAGGATGATTGAGCAAAGGATGAAGAATGATCCTGAATGGCTTGCCCTTCAGATTAAAAAATCCCGGGAATCGGGCATCCCGCTTAAAGATGTGTTGCGTAATGACGCAATCTCACTTTTCACAGAAGCACTTTTCAAGAAAAAATAAAACCTGTCCTATGGTATTCAGCAGCAGTTTATTCTTACTTTATTTCTTACCGGTATTCCTGATCATCTATTTCCTGATGGCCGGGAAATACAAAAACGGGTTTCTCCTGTTGGTGAGTATATTCTTCTATGCGTGGGGCGCCCCGACATTCGTGTTTTTTGTTGCGGGCTCCGTCGTTGCCGATCACTTTCTCATCCGGGGAATGATACGGACTAAAGGTTCCTCCCGGAGAGTCCTTTTCTGGCTATCGGTTTTGTTAAACCTTGGATTGCTGATGTACTTCAAATACATGAATTTTTTCGTGGACCAGTTCCAGGCGATGGAAGGATGGTTTGGATTAAAACCGGGTCCATGGACAAAAATCATGATGCCGGTTGGAATCTCTTTTATTACTTTTCAAAAACTGGCCTGCACCCTTGATATTTATAAAAACCGGTTCTCAGGGTTTAAAAGCTTCCGCGATTATGCCCTGTACATTTTCATGTTTCCACAGATCCTGGCTGGTCCTATCGTCAGACCGGGTCAAATTGCCTCACAGATCGCCGGGCACCTGGAGAAGGATTCCATTGATGATAAACTGATCGGGTTTTACCGTTTTGTCATCGGGCTTGCGAAAAAAGTACTCATTGCAGATGTGCTGGGCGTTACCGTAAATGAAATATTCAGTCTTGATGCGGAAGGATTGTCAAGTGGCATGGCATGGATCGGGGCCATTGCTTACACCTTCCAGATTTATTTCGACTTTTCCGGTTATACCGATATGGCCATCGGATTGGCCCGTATGATGGGCTTCAGGTTGCCTGAAAATTTCAACAGCCCCTATGTTTCGCAAAGCATTACCGAATTCTGGAGGCGTTGGCATATTACACTGTCCTTCTGGTTCAGGGATTATATCTTTCTCCCCCTTGCATATGCCACCTCCAGGAAAATGCCGGCAGAACGGTATTGGGGATTGAGGGCCGATAAAGTCATCTATATCATTGCTGCTTCAGTTACTTTTCTGCTGTGCGGTTTCTGGCACGGAGCTGCCTGGACGTTTATTGCCTGGGGGTTGTACCAGGGAATTTTTCTTATCCTCGACCGGCTATTTCTCCTGAAATACCTGAAAAAAATCGGGAAAATACCCAGTATCATCCTTAACTTTTTCGTTATTATGGTCGGATGGATAATTTTCAGGGCAGATTCACTTCCGGATGCTTTTACGTATATCGGCAAAATGTTTGCTTTCCGTTCAGGAGAAAACGAAATATGGCTGAACCCGAAATTCTGGACCATTTTAATCCTGGCAATCCTGTTCTCTTTCTGGGGAGGCCGTAAAAGCATTGAAGCCTGGATCGATCGTTTCTACGATGCCCCGAAAAATCATGCCATCCTCCTCATGTCGGTGGCGGCCTTGCTGCTTTTCATTTTAAGCGAAGCAGCAATAACCTCTTCTGGGTTCAACCCTTTCATTTATTTCAGATTTTAAAATCGACAGAAGAAAGCGGCCATGCTGACCCTTAAAAAACTGATTCTTATAATAATACTTGCCTTGCCTGGTGTATTATGGCTGCAATTCAGGTATCAATGGGTCAATGAGAAACCGCTTCATGGATTCTTCATTAAAAACATGGAATCACCCGATTTGAAGCGGTTTACCTGGGACCGGTGGTTTAAGGGAGAATTTCAACAGGAGTATATGACCCGGACAGAAAACCATATTGGTTATAGAAAAACCTGGATACGGCTTCGCAATCAGTTGGATTACAGCTTTTTTAAAATCTGCAATTCGGAGGGATTTGTGGCCGGAAAAAAGGGATATCTCTATGAGGAAGATTATATCCTGGAATATACGGGTGATTATTTTATCGGGGGAAAGCCCCTGGATAAAAAAATGCTGCGGTTAAAAAATGTCTATGACAGCCTGAAAGCAAACAACATCGAACTGATCCTCGTTTTTGAACCCGGAAAAGCAAGCATCATACCCGAATATATTCCCGGGCGGTATCATCCACAGAAGAGGAAACCATCCAACTATAACTATATCAAACAGAAAGCGCTATGCTCTGGTTTGCCATTCCTGGATCTGAATTCATATTTTCTTTTATTGAAAGACACTACCCGCTACCCGCTTTTTCCGAAATACGGCATGCATTGGAGTCTCTATGGTGTTGCCCTGGCAGCCGACACCCTGAAAAACTACATTGCAGGGAGAACGGGGCAAAACCTTCCGGACATTTCCGTTGAAAAAATTGAGTTATCGGATACGCCCCGGCTTTCAGACAATGATATTGGTGTAATTCTGAACCTCTGCTTGCCTTTACCCCCGACCCAAGGGGCCTATCCCGTACTGAAAATTGAAGACGACAAGGCAAAGCGGGATCTTTCGGTATTGGTGATTGCCGACAGCTATTACCTGAATTTTTGCGAGGGCATCTCTGAAAAACTTTTTAAAAACCAGGAATACTGGTATTATAACCATAAATTATATCCATACCAGGATAATAATCCACCACAATACGTGGACAAAACGGATCTGCTCAGAACCTATAAAAAGTTTAATGTGATTCTTCTTATGGTTTCGGAGATAAACATGCACAATGGTTTCTGGAATTTTGCAGATGAGGCATACCTGGCATTTCATCCGGAAGTTAAAGATGATCATGTCTATATGACCGAGAACGAAATCAGGAATGAACGGACCTGGTTTAAATTTTTATGTAAAAAAGCAAAAGGCCAGGATCGTCCGCTTGAAGAAGTTATCCGCAATGATGCGGAATATACTTTTTTCAATAATTACAATGATATTCAGGGAAAAACCAGGCAGGATAGTATCATTCATCTTGTTCTGTCCATCCAAAATGACCCGAATTGGATGTCGGCAATAAGGAAAAAAGCTGCGGAGCGGAATGTTAGCCTGGATACCATGTTATACCGTGATGCCAATTATCTCTATGATCAATCGAAACAAAATCGTTAATATTGTAGATACATTCTTAGATTTCAGGCCATGAAAAAGTTTCTGTTCTTTATATTTTTTGTTTTTTTACATTTTTATTCCAGGAATACAATGGCCCAGGATCTGCCGGTCAACCAGGGATTGGAACCTGTTTCCCTGACACCCGATGAGCTGTTTGTCCTGTCGAACATTCCCATCCTGGAACTTCCGGAAAAATACAAAGGGCCGAATGCCCCCCTGCTTCCGCCAAGCGTGGATAATTCCACCCAACCCTATTTCCGGCCGATTACGACTCAGTCGGGATACGAATGCGGACAGTCGGCGGGAGTAGCATTCAACTTTACATATGAAATAGACAGGATGAGGGGACTCCCTGCAAATGTTGCCGCCAATCAGTATCCAACGCATTTTGTATGGGATTTTCTGAATAACGCGGACAATTATCAGGGTGTCAGTTTTTTCGACTCCTGGGAAATCGTAAAGGCCTGTGGTACCATGAATGTGGCAGATTATGGAGGAGCCCTGAATACCGGTGGATACCTGCGCTGGATTACAGGTTACGACAAATATTATAACGGAATGCAAAACCGTTTGAATGATGTCCGTGCCATAAGGGCTGACAGTCCCGAGGGACTGCTGACGCTCAAGTATTGGCTCTCCGAACATCTTGAAGGCGCTTCTGTGGGCGGAGTCGGAAATATTTATGGGAATTATTTCGGAACCCCGTCTACCGTACTCCCTCCCGGAACTCCCGAAGCCGGAAAATATGTTCAAACGTACTGGGGTGGAAGCCCTTCCCATTCCTGGACCATCTGCGGCTATAACGACTCCATCCGTTATGATTTTAATGGAGATGGCCAATATACCAACAATCTGGATATCAACGGAGATGGAGTTGTAAACATGCGTGACTGGGAAATAGGAGGGGTTAAACTTGCCAATGGCTATGCAGGAACCGGATGGTCAAACCAGGGGTTCTGCTATACAATGTATAAAAACCTGGCCGACAATATCGGTTACGGGGGCATCTGGAATCACACCATTTATGTGCTCAGCGTGAAACAAACCTGTGCTCCCCGGCTGACCATGAAAGTCATTTTAAACCACACTTCCCGCAATAAACTAAAAGTGACCGCCGGAATGAGCACTGATCTGGCGGCCACCACCCCTTCAACGGTTCTTGCATTTCCGATTTTCAATTATCAGGGCGGGGATAAATACATGCAGGGCGGCAGTACAGAGGCTGATAAAACCATCGAATTCGGCCTTGATCTGACGCCTTTGTTGTCAAATTTAACCAGCGGCCAAACTGCGAAATTTTTTCTCCAGGTACAGGAAAACGACCCCGGAAATACTGCTTCCGGAACCATTGTGGGCTGGTCGTTGATTGATTATACATCCGGTTCGCCGGTAACCATAGCCTATTCAGGATCCAATTTCCCGCTAGAAAACAATGCCATCACAAGACTTAGTTTAAACCATACCCTGAATTTCAGTAAACCGGCCATTGGCACAACGATCCTTCCGCCGGCTCCGCTGTATCAACCCTATTCCATTCAATTGACTGCCAACGGCGGCACCACCCCCTATCTTTGGGATGTTCAGCTGGATTATCCCGAAACAAATTATCCGGCTTTATTCCCAATCGTAAACGCCCAGCAACTGACCCTGACAAATAACAATACCGGTTATGCCACAAAAATCCTGGATTTTAACTTCCCTTTCTATAAAAGAAGCATCAATAAATTATATATCTATGCCGATGGCTATATCGTTTTTGATGACCAGCCGTACACCTGGCCATTTGTGATCGACCGTTCACTTTTATTCAGACAAACTGCGATCATTGCCCCTTTTATGGCCGATCTGGCTATTTATCCGGCACAGGGACAGGGTATCTGGTATGATGGAAATTCATCTTCTGCAACGATCCGTTGGAAAGCTTCATTATCCGGAGCTTCAACTACAAACCTGAACTTTGCGGTTAAATTCTATTCGAATGGGATGATAGAATTCTATTACGGAGATATGAGCTATCCTGTATCCACTCAATGGACCGGCGGTATTGCCTCAGGTGATAATAAAAATTATCAGTACCTGTCGATCCACAATGCCCCTTCAATTACTTCCAATACCCTCGATCAATTAATGGCTTGCAGATATCCGGTTGAAATGCAGATAAAAGAAAACGGCATTTTTACAGGGACTCCCACACAGGCTTACCAAAATGTTCCCATCAATTTTATCGTTACCGATAACAATAATATTTCTTCTTCAAAATCCATGATGTTCAATATTTATGGATTGCTTATCAGCTATTCTGTTGAATCCGGGAGTGACAGCATTATTGAATATGGAGAAACAGCCTACCTGAATCTGAAGCTCACCAATATGGGCAGTCAGCCGGTAAATAACATTCAGGTTAACATCTCCAACAATGATCCTTATATTACCTTGTCCGCATCAAGCATTAATGTTCCGGTTGTAAACGCGGGACAATCCCTTACCCTGAGCCATGCATTTTCCATGCAGGTTTCGCCGAATATTCCCAATAACCATCATTTCACAATTCCACTGAATCTGCAATCGTCCCAGCAGAATTCGCAGATTGAAATTGGACTTGTGGCTTATGCACCTGTTTTTCATTTCACACAAGTTGATTTGTCCGACGGGGATAACCACAGACTAGATCCGGGAGAATCGTCGGATATGGTGGTGACCCTGAAAAATACGGGAGGTGCAAAAGCAAACGGGATCAATGTTTCACTCGCATCTGCCGATCCTGATCTAACGATTGACATTAACTCGGGGAGTATTGCTTTACTTAAGCCGGATTCATCAAAGAGCATGACATTTCATGTAACCGCATCCGGCAATGTGGCTTTTGAACATCTGTACAGAATGAATGCCGTCATTCATACCAGCCAGAACCTGAACACCTCGGATAGCCTTTACCTTTTTTCAGGGGAGATCATTGAAGATTTTGAAACAGCGAACTTTAATAAATTTGATTGGTTCCATTCCGGAGCAGCTCCATGGGGATTTGATCCGGTTATCCGATATGAAGGAAATTATTCCGGACGTTCAGGCTGGATAACGGATAACCAGGAATCCATCCTGAACCTGAATGTCAATGTGCTCGAAGACGGCGTTCTTCGTTTCTGGAAAAAAGTTTCCTGTGAACAGGATCCAAGCGGAAATCACGGGTATGATTATTTGTCGTTTTATATGGATAATTATGAACTCGGACGATGGGACGGAGAAATAAGCTGGAGTCAGGAATCCTTTCTGATCCCCAAGGGATATCATTCTTTTATCTGGATCTACCATAAAGATTTCTCGATCAGCACCGGATATGATTGCGCTTTCATTGATTTCATTGAATTTCCTTTAATAGCAGGCGCACAACCGGTGTTGACCGCGTCCCCGCTTTCATTTGAGAAAACCTTCTATCCCGGACAAACAGGAACCGATGCGTTATCTGTCATGAATTCAGGAGGAGGAATATTGCATTTTTCCGTCCTTGTTTTTGACACATCAGCCAATAAAAAAGTATCGAAACCCTTGAGCCAGGCTGCCTCTTACCTGGAATGTTCAACAGAAACATTTGTTCCGGGGCAGGCATTTAACTGGAATTTCATTTTGCATAATCTGAGCACCGACAATGAAAATATCAGCCATGTAAAAATTGATGTACCTCCGGGCGTGGAGGTAACATCTGCAACAAATTTTGCAGGAGGATCTCTGGGTGAATTAATTTATCAGGGGATACCCGGAACAGGAACCCCTCAGAACTGGCATGGGGAAACAACCGGGGGAAGCGGGATGGTGAAGCCGGGTGAAACGGCAATCTCCACCCTCAGCGGAACGATTGATCAGGCATTTCACAACGATATTTTTATGGTTTACAATATTCATGGCGATCATCACGGTAGCGCCCCGCATGACAAACCAGGATATTTGAAAATTGCCAACGCAGGTTTATGGAATACCTGGCTTTCACTTTCCGGCAATACCGGAAGTTTGTTTCATAACGGGATGGCAGATGTTGGCCTTACGGTAAATACCAATGGTCTGACTCCGGGTGATTACCATTGTGAAGTGATAGCCCGCGACTTTTTTAATAACCAGAAGATCATTCCTGTCCTGCTGCATGTCCTGGATCCCAGTTCTTCCGATCCTCCGATAATCAATTTATTGACCTCACTTAAAGGGATCTATCCCAACCCTTTCACCCTCACTGCCAACATACAATATGTCCTGGATAAGCCGGGAGAAGCTGTTTTTGAAATATTTAATGCCCAGGGAAAAAAGGTTCGTCAATTGAAAAGAAATCATTTTGAGGCCGGAGATTATTCAGTTCTCTGGGATGGAAATGATGAACAGGGGAATATTGTGCCTGCAGGAGTCTATGCATGCAGGATGATAAGTTCCGGCCATGTGGAAATCAAAAACGTCATTCGGATCCATTAAGTTGCTATCATGAAAAAAAAGAAATGGATTATTATCCTTGGGTTACTCATTGTGGTATCTGTTATTGTAGTGGCGGTAGGGTTGAAGTATTTCCCTTTTAATAAAGTGGTGAGTATTCCTTCCTCATCAGAGACAGAATTTACAAACCCTCAAAAAATTCATTCAAGTGCTCCGCATTCCCTGTTTTTTGATTTTGAAATGACTCCAGGGAAAGATACGCCTGACGGATTTTATAAAGGGATTGCCCATAGCGGACAGTTCTCCGCCAAGGCTTTTGGCCAGAATAGTTTTGGCGCTTCCATCGAACGGACAGCCGGGGAGTTGGGATTGGAAAATCTCAAAGCGGTTTCATTGAGCGCCTGGGTCTATGTTTTTCCAGGCTCAAAAGAAGTCAGTGCCACCCTGGTTTTTGCTGCCTCAAACGAACTGGGGGTAAATATCTGCTGGAAAGGGGTTGGGCTGTCAGGCCCCGGCATCCCGAAAGGGAAATGGTTTAAAATAAGCGGGAATATTGACCTCAGTGAAGTGAAATTCAAACCGGATTATAAATTGAAAGTTTATTTCTGGAACAACAGCCCCACGGATATTCTGGTGGATGATTACTATATGGTATTCGGCGGACCGGTTGAGCGGCGCGGTGATTCGGCAATGACTGACATGACAAAAGGAGGTGCATTTAATGCCAGGTTTAATTCCCCTCCTTTCCCTGTCATATTCCTGGAAAGGGAAACGGCTTTCAATAAAATAACAGGACTTACTCCTTCCAGTCATTTTCTTGCCGGAGATTTTCTGGGTAATGCCGGAGGACAGCAGAGCATACTGGTTACCAAAGCAGGAACCCGGCCTGTCCTGCTTGCCTTCTGCCCCGGGTCAACGGAAATTAAGAAACTGACTGTCCGGGTTCCTGCAGAAATCCTGCCCATTCTTAATTCCGGAAAAATATTGAAAGGGAAATTCATAGCCGGCCCGGGGGAACAGCTTCTTGTTTTTTCTGAGAAAGGCATTTTAATGGGACAACTTGACAAAATCAAATTATCCTGTGACGCTTCAGATCCTGCAGAAATCGTTTTTAAAGTGATCTGGAAAACCGAAAACACTCAGTTTGAAGGGATCCGCCTGCTGAATGACCTCCCGGTATTATCCTGCGATCTGAACCGGGACGGGCTGTCGGAATTGCTGCTGCCAACCGAAAACGGGAACTGGAAAATCCTGAAATTCAACCCGGAAAGCAAGGAAGGATGGAAAATTGTCGCGGAAGGCAATAGAAATCCTGTTAAAGAATGGGATCCCGCCATCTTTAATATTGGATTTTTCATGGGCCGTTTTCTTCCCCGCCTGAATGAAGAAGTCATCCTTACCGTGGTGAATAACAAAATAAGCGGGAAAAATGATTATTCCCTGCGTTGGTTTAACCCTTCTGAAGGAAGGTTCGAACCGCGATTTACTGAGAAGCAACAGTTTTTTGGGAAAACAATCGGCCTCGACACCCTGAAACCCTCAGACCAGTTTTTCACCGGCGAGGATGGTTCCGGACAGGGAAAGAAAATTTTCCGACTGAACCGCGACTGGAGATTTGACCTGAAACAACTGAAATTCAATGATACAACCTTTCAAATTGTTGACAATCTTGATTTCAGGGGATATGATAAAGATCATAACCCGAAATATTACGAACAACTGCAACTCATCCCCGGAAAATTTTCGAATACGGCGATGTCGGTTCTCGTGATCGGAACAAACACACCTGAATCAAAGGATTTGCCGGATGTAATAGAATTATATACCCTTCCACAAAAATAAAAAGAATGAGAATGTTCTTCCCATCCCTTTCCATATGCATATTGCTGACTTCAGGAATGAATTCGGGCTGCAATCAGGTTTCTGATTCTACCCAGCTGATTTCTGAGCAGTTCGTAATCAGGGATTTTAATCCGCTTTCAAACTGGAAAGAAAATCAAGTGCTTTATCTCGACTATGCCGGCGCCAGGGAAAATGGTTTTATCATCCCTTCTGAACGTCAGACCGAAAACGGACATTTTAATCTGGAGTTCAAGATAAAGAATACCGGAAATGTTGCCCAACCCTTTTATTATAAGATTTATTATCAGAATGAGTCATATAAATTTCCGGAAAGAGATGGAACAGACAGTACAAAACAACATCCTTACGCCGGAGAAAATTTCTATGGAAGCTGGGAAGACACTTCGGCAACTTTTATGGAAACGGAAGTTATTCCCGCAGATCATGAATTTCATCAGGTGAATGATAAGTTCCGGATTTCCGGCAATCCCAGGGACGAACAGCGATACTACCTGAACGGTAAGAATGATCGCTGGAAACGTAATCCACGCATGGGAAAATATAGTTTCCTGCTGGTGGTTACTTCTGCCGAAAACATCCATGATAAGGTGATCCCGGATTATATTCAGAACATCGGCATTAAAAATCAGGGCGTATTTACAAATCCCTATTTTTATTTTAAATATGGCCCCGGGAAAAAGATACAGAATACCATTGTTCAGCAATTTTCACTTCCCCTGACCGTGATCGCCAAACCTGATCCCGGCGCAGGGATCTACATTAATCCCGTTAATTTCAGCAAGGAAATCGCAGATAAATATGCCGGTGATCTTTGTGGGCAGGATTCTTCCTTATTCCGGAATGCAGCTTTTGAACAATTTATTCATTACATAGATCCTTCTACAAAAATGGACAACATTCCGGTCATTGCCGATGTGTTGGAAGACAATTATTCAAGAATGGATTACAACTGGAATAAGCGGTTCTATCGCAAGGAGGAACTTGTTTCGATTACAGCAACCACAGCCCCCAGGCCTTGTGAAACGGTAATTTCCGACCCGGTCAGCCATAAGATCTCCATCCGCAACCCCAGGTCTGAATTTGGAAAATGGCAGAAACAAAATGTGGGCGTTATTACCCGTCACGGGATGACTTATGGAAAATGGACCGTCAAAGCCAAACTCACGGAATTACTTAACCGGAACAATTTATGGAATGGAATCACCAATGCCATCTGGTTGATCACCATGGATCAGGGCGACTGGAACCTGAGGAGGGATTGCAGCAAGGAAGGCTACATGGCCAATTATTATGGAGGACAGCAGGACCAGCGTGTGAAGAATGTCGGCTATTCGGAAATCGATTTTGAAATACTGAAAACGGTTCCCTATTGTCCTTCCTGGGTGTTGCCGCCTGCTTATAACCATGGTATTGATGATCAATATCACCGGTCGAACTGGAATGTTCCTTTCCCTGAAGAGGTTCTTGCCAGTGATGATAAAATTGTTGTCGCCTGCACGAACTGGGATATGGCTTGCTGGCAGCCCGTCGATTTTCATGATGGCTGCTGGCCGGTTACTTTCGAAGGAAATACCTACTGGGCTCATCGCTGGGATAAAAATTACCGTGCCCTGACTGAAAAAACACTGGAAAAGGATGACGAACTTTTCGGATCGGAATTCTATTATTTTCAGATCGATTGGCAACCCGACAGAATCATCTGGAGAATTGGTCCCTCAAAAGATAAGCTCAGGGTGGTGGGATATGAAGATGACAAGGTGACTTCTGTCCCCAATAATCAGATGCTGATGATCATTACCCAGGAATTCCACAACACCAAATGGTGGATCGGGTCTCCCTATTCCCAGGATAACATTCCTTTTCCGAAAAACGATTTACTCGGGGAGATTTATGAGCTGACCATCGAATAGCCCCGGATTTATTTATTGAATCTAAATGTTTTACCGGGAAAGATTCAGGATATTTGACAATTGGGGTTCGAAAATCTCAAGCAATACAATGTCTGGTTTTTCATTTTCCAGAATTTCCTGATTGAGTCCATATTTCCATCCATCGAAAACATATACCGTCCGCCGGAAATTTTCGCTGAATAAAGGAATCAGGGGTGTGAAAAAAGAATCTCTGATCACAAGGATTCGGGGCAATGAACGATCAGAAGTGCTCCTGACCACTTCATATTCATCGGGGTATCCAAATCCCGGAGGAGGCGTGTAACCTGATTTGGCTTCTTCTTTTGCTTTTGAATTTCGGATCAGGGGATAAAAAATCAGTTCTTTCATATAGGGCCATAACCCGGCTTGTCCGGCAAGATTGCCACCCTGGAACCTCCAGCCTTTCAATGTGAAATCAGTTTGTTTCAAAGGCTTCAATTGCGGAAAATCTTTTTTCATCCTGTTAAGGAGGATTTTATAAACAAAAAATGCCCCGAGGCTGTTCCAATGGTTATCCGTATGGTAATATAAAACTCCGTTTCTTTTATTCGCCAGCAGGGTGTCTTTGAGTTCAATGAGATGCAAAAGGGTGTCTTTCCTCAGTTGTTCAAGGATGAGGTCGGTAACCGTCCCATTTTTGTTCCGGATATAATAGGAGGGTAGATATTCCGGATATATCTCGCATTTCATGGGCGCTACTGTGACATAAAAAACAATGCCTTTCTGATGATAAAACACGGCTCTTTCGTGCAGCCTGTAAACAATCAGGGAAATCTGAGATGGAGTCAGGGTGAACCGGCCTTCAAATACCTTCCGTTCCTTGCCGGAAGTATACAGCCACTGTTGCTGCCCGATACTTACTTCGTCCGGCAAGGGTGATTTTTGGAAAAGGGAAAACATCAAGCGTGAATAACATGAAGCGATCTCCTCCCTTCCGGGGAAATGATCAGAATAATATTTTTCATATTGCCCGGGAAAAGGATCAAGAAATCCGATGTCAAAAACCGGAAGTTCTGCGAGTAAACGGTTCTCAGTAACACTGACCTTTTTCCCGGGAGCAAGGGTAAAGAGGTTAAATGCAAAGGGAGTCCATATCCATAAGCCGAAGAGGATTACCAGAATGAGCGCATATACGGGGTATGGCTTTTTCATCAAAAACGAAAATAAATAAATGGAGTATGGGTTTTCGAAATCAGATAAATGCTTGAAATTGTTAAAAAAACAAATACAAGCAGTATGGATGAAAGCTGATATCCTTGAAAGCTTAAACGGGCTAAGAGGGCATTATCTTTTTTGATTTTCTGATTTAAAAAACGGAGCAGGTATAAAAAAAACGGAGTGGAACCAAGAACTGCAAGAATCCCAACAACTATAAATTCCAGGTTCATAAATTCGAGCATTTTATTCCAGATCATGGGTTGACTTTTTAACCCGATCATCACGGAGATATATCTCAGAGCATCCGGTAAAGAGCCTGCCCTGAAGAAAACCATGGAAAGGATGACAAAAAATAAAAAATACAAATGGGTCAATGGGCGGGAATGCGTGTTCAGCCATTTCCATGGCCGCGTGCGTTCAAAAGAGATCAACACACCCTGAATCAATCCCCAAATTACGAAATTCCATGCGGCTCCGTGCCAGATTCCACAAACAAGAAAAGTAATAAGACTGGCATAAATGTATAGGATCTGGTCGGTTTTTATTCTGAAATACATGTTCTTGCTAAGTTTCCGGGACCCTGAATAGGCAAGCGGGAGGAAAAGATAATCCCTCAGCCATGTGGAAAGCGTGATATGCCATCGTTTCCAGAATTCACCAATGGATCTTGAGATATACGGAAAATTGAAATTTTCCGTAAAAGTGAATCCGAGCATCCGCCCCAGTCCTATTGCCATATCGGTATATCCCGAGAAATCATAATAAATCTGAAGGGTAAAACAGATCGCACCCAGCCATGTAAGCGGAAGGCTAAGCTGGCTGAAAGGCACCTTGAAAATTGCATCTGCAACATAAGCCATGGGGCTGGCGATGACAACTTTTTTAAATAATCCCAGAGAAAACCTCCGGATTCCTGATGCAAACTGTTCAAGATTGACCGTTCGTTGATGGATTTGTCCGGCCAGTGTTTTATAACGATCAATGGGACCGGCCATTACCTGCGGGAACATGGATAAATATAAAGCAAAGTTGATCAGGTTCTTTTCTGCCGGCGTTTCCTGGCGTTTTACCGTGATCAGGTAGGATATTGCTTTAAAGGTATAAAAGGATATCCCGAGCGGCAGGATAAAATCATTCACAACCACAGGACTCCACCCAAAAAGACCGCTTAACACATTAAGGTTTTCCAATACAAAGTGTGTATATTTGAACACAATCAATAACAACAGATTCAGAACAAGCCCTGCTGAAAACCATGCTTTGCGGCTTTTTATGGATGGCGACCGTTCAATGCAACGCCCCGAAAAATAATTCAGTAAAATTGAAACGGCCAGGACCCCGGTATAGGAAACTCCGCCCCAGGCATAGAAAACCAGACTGGCAACCAGACTTGCACTGTTTTTGAATCGTCCGGGTACAATGAATACAAGGGCAAGTGTCAAAGGAAGGAAAAGGTACAGAAAAATGAGGGAGTTAAAAAGCATATCCGGAATCCGCTGCCAATCCGACAAAATTACTATATTTATACGCTGAAAAAACTATCCCGATCTGCAATGTCGTTGTCCTCGTTTAAAAAGATTCCCCTGATTTTTGTTCACCTTAATGACCGCCTGAAAGGCAGGGCTTTCAGAATATTTTCTGATTTCATGCGGCTCAGCCTTGCCGCCTGGGGGGTAATACTGCTCATGCGCCTGGGACAGTTCCTGTTTCTTTCCTATAATCATACACTTCCCCTGAATTCACTTTGGCCTGAATGTCAGGGTTTTTTCCAGGATGTCGTGTTATGGCAATTTATTTCCTGGGCGCTTTTTCTCCCGTTTTTCATTTTATCTTATTTCAGAAGATGGATAGGGGTCCTGTTCTACGGGATATTTTTTATCCCGGTACTTCTTGCTGAATGGTCGCTTTTTCAATACTTTTCAATCACTTTGCGGCCGCTGGATCAGGTCATTTTTTCCTATTCCATCCGGGAAATGAAAATGATTGCAGGCAGTTGTGTTAAATTCGATCTTTTCACGTTTCTGCCATTCATGGTTCTTATACTCCTGACTGTTTTCTTAACATTTTTAACGTTTAAGCTTCGTTTTTCTAAGTATAGCCTGGTCTTTTTAATATTTTTCAGCATTCTTCCCCCTTTTTTTATTAAAGCAGTAATCCCTGAAGAAAATAAAACCAGCGATTCCTTTGAGTATTTTCTCCGTGTCAATAAAAGCAGTTATTTTCTTGAAAAAGTGCTGCAGTATTCCTCGGCTTCCAAACAATCAATCAGTCAGTTCACGGTCGAAGCAGCCTCGAAAAGGTATCATGCAATGCATCCCGAGTTTGATTTTTTGGGATCCAGATACCCTTTTCTGCATGATGATCATACACCTGACGTGCTGGGCGATTTTTTCTACTTGGGGAATGAAAAACCAAACCTGGTTTTCATCATTGTGGAATCGCTCTCCTCCTGTTTTATGGGAAATAATTTAATTTTTGGAGATTTTACCCCTTTTCTTGATTCTCTGGCCCAACACAGTTTGTACTGGAACAATTTTCTTTCAACCGCCGACCGTACTTTCAATGTACTGCCTGCAATGTTCGCTTCCCTCCCTCCGGGAGACCCGACTTTCATCCGGGAGGTTTCCAGGATCCCATACCATTTATCCATGCCAAGGTACTTGCGGGAGCAAGGCTATTATACGAGTTTTTTCTATGGGGGCGACCCTGCCTTCAACTACATGGAGGATTTTTTAAGGAGGCAGGAAACAGATTATATCCTTCACGACTTTGGATCAAAGTATAAAAAGTCCATTGTGAACCAGGGGTATAGCTGGGGTTATTCTGACGGGGATTTGTTTAACCGGTCGTTTGAAGTGATGGATTCCTTTCCGCGGTCACCACGTCTTGATATTTACCTTACCCTTTCCCTCCACACTCCTTTTATCCCGCCTGATCAGGCTTATTTTCTTTCCCTTGTTGATAAACGCCTGAAAGAGATCAGTCCGGGATTTAAAAACCGGGATGATATTGAAAAAAATAAAAACATTTTTTCAACGATTTTTTATACGGATCATTCGTTGAGGATGTTTTTTAAAAATTACAGGAAAAGACCGGAATACAAAAACACAATTTTCATCATCACAGGCGATCATGGCCTTCCCGAGTTGAATCTTGCCCGGTTTTCAGGGCTGGAACGTTTCCGCGTACCCCTGATCGTCTTTTCCCCTTTGTTGAAAAAACCGGCATTTTTCCGTTCCGTTTCATCCCATCTGGACGTGACCCCCACCTTTCTTGCCATGCTTCAGAAACGTTATGGCCTGGAAGCTTTACCCGTGGTTCCCTGGCTGGGTTCCGGGATAGATACCGCAGTAACTCCCCGGAATTTACATACGCTCCCTTTTATTTTAAACAATAAGGAAATCGTGGATTATATAAATCACTCCTATTATTTTAATCAGGGTGGAGTGAGGATTGTTCAGCCTGAATTATTGCTCCGTGATACCGCTGATGCCGGGATCCGTAAAAGACTGGAAAGAGAATTGTCTGATTTTAAAGTTCTGAATACTTATGTAACAAAGCAAAACAAATTAATTCCCCCTGAACTGATTTTCCATAAAATGATTGACAGTGCAGTTATCGCAGTTCATGATTCCTTGTTTTTCAATTCTCTTGATTCGACCGGGGAATTCCGTTCATTTTTCAATCAGCTTGTTTTTGATTCAAAATTCAGATTCCTGAAATTAGAAGTCAGGGTTAATTTTCTCACTTCCGAAACCGATCTCAGGAAAGCGCCAATCCTGGTCTTTGATCTTTACAGGAAAAACGGGAAACATGTTTTATGGCAGTCGTTTGATTTCCCATGCCATGAGTTGAAGCCGGTAAAACCGGGAGAATGGAGAACGATCCTGATCCAGGGGTCAGTCGACTTGAGTTATTTAAATGGGAAGGAGCCTTATTCACTAATGTTGTACATCTGGAACCGGGCCCGTTGTATTGTCAGGTTTGATAAACCTTCAGTGAAAATTACAGGGTATTATTAATCTGAATCATTAAATTTACACCTTATGAAAATTATTGTTCTGGGGGCAGGCCTTGTAGGAGGCCCGATGGCCATCGATCTTTCGAAAGATAAGAATTTTGAGGTTGCGGTAGCTGACCTTAGGCCTGAATCAACTCAAAATCTGACGGATCATTATCCGATTACTTCCATCATACAGGACCTCAGTGATCCGGATGCGGTAAAAAGCCTGGTGGGGGGTTATGACTTCGTGATCAATGCAGTTCCAGGATTTATGGGGTTCCGCACACTGAAAGCCATCATCGAAGCGGGTAAGAATGTTGTTGACATTGCGTTCTTTATCGAAGACCCGTTTACCCTGGACTCCCTTGCAAAAGAGAAAAATGTTACAGCCATTATGGATATGGGGGTAGCGCCCGGTATGTGTAATGTACTGATAGGTTATGCCGCTTCCATGCTTGAGGAAACCGATAATGTGTTGTATATGGTAGGTGGACTTCCTGAAGTCCGTGAATGGCCATATGAATATAAGGCAGTATTCTCCCCTGTAGATGTGATTGAAGAATATACCCGTCCGGCCCGTTTTATCGAAAACGGAAAAAGCATCCTCAAGCCTGCACTTTCCGATCCTGAATTATTGAATTTTCCCGGGATCGGAACCCTTGAAGCCTTCAATACCGATGGATTGAGGTCCCTTATTCATACCATTATATGTCCCAATATGAAAGAAAAAACCCTGCGTTATCCAGGCCATATCGAGAAAATGAGGATGTTAAGAGAAACCGGATTTTTCAGCCAGGAGGAAGTGGAAATAAACGGGGTCCGGATCAGACCGTTAGATCTTACTTCAAAACTTCTTTTCCCTCAGTGGAAGCTTAAAGAAGGCGAAAGAGATATTACCGTGATGCAGGTGAAGGTTGAGGGTAAAAAAGATGGGAAAAAACTACGGTACACCTGGGACCTTTTCGACAGATATGATACCGGAACACGGATTCACTCCATGGCACGTACCACGGGTTATTCTGCCACCGTTGCTTTACGGATGATCATGGATGGTTATTACAGGCATAAAGGCATTACCGTGCCTGAATATATCGGCCGCCAGCCTGAATGCATGGCTTATATGCTGAAAGGATTGTCAGCCCGGGGAGTCAATTATAAGGAAACTGTGGAGGAAATATAGGCAGATATTCGCTTCCCGTTAAAATTCATCAATATTAATAACCTGCTTCTTTTTCTTGGTTTTAATGGGACCGGGAACGCTTGCCTCTCCGCAATCAAGTTCAATATCAAAACCTTTGGCTGGCCGGTCAAAATCTCTTTTTGAAATATGAAGACTGGGATCAGAATACACTCTCTGCATATACAATGCCCAGATGGGCAATGCCATATTTGCTCCCTGTCCCAGGGTGATGGTCCTGAAATGCGCTGCCCTGTCTTCACACCCCACCCATACCCCGCTTACAAGATCGGGCGTGATTCCCATAAACCATCCGTCTGATTGATTCTGTGTGGTCCCTGTTTTGCCGGCGATGGGATTATCGAAACCGTATTTGTACCTCAACCTGACCCCGGTGCCAACTTCTACCACCCCTTTCATCAGGCAAACCATGAGATAAGCGGTTTCTTCACTGATCGCTTCCTGGGTTTTGGCAGTAAAAGATTGTAAAAGGTTGCCATTCTTATCTTCAATTCGGGTGATAAAAATTGGTTCAATGAATATTCCTTTATTTGCAAACACACTCATGGCGCCCACCATCTCGTACAAGCTGAGGTCGCAGGATCCAAGGGCAATGGAATATACGGCAGGGATGTCGCTGGTAACCCCCATCTTATGGGCCATTGATACCACAGCTTTCGGAGAATATTTTTTTATCAGCTGACCGGAAACCCAGTTGTTGGAATTGGCCAGTGCCCATTTAAGGGTAACCATTTGTCCGCGGCGTTCATCACTGGAACTTTCAGGGGCCCAAACCTGTCCGTTCCCAAGATCAATTACAGGCTGAATATTCGGATAGAGCGAACATGGCGATTCTCCTTCCTGCATGGCCAGTGTGTAAAGGAAAGGCTTAAAGGTAGAACCCACCTGACGTTTGCTCAGCTTTACATGATCGTATTGAAAAAACCGGTAATTAATTCCTCCGACATAGGCTTTAACATAACCATTATGCGGGTCCATCGACATCAGGCCTGATTGCAGGAAGAACTTATAGTACCGAATCGAATCCATGGGGCTCATGATGGTGTCGATTTCTCCTTTCCAGGAAAAAACGGTCATTTTCACCGGGATTTGAAAATCGCGCAGAATTTCTTCATCACTCACGCCCAGCGTTTTCAGGTTGTAATACCGGTCAGATCTCCGCATGGATTGAAGCAAAAGATTCTGGGTCTCTTTCTTTTCAACATTTTTTTCAAAAACAAAAGGAGCGTTCGGCTGCCCTTTCCAATGGGCGAAAAAAGCCGGCTGAAGTTCTTTTCCAAGATATTCCCTCATGGCCTGCTCAGCATACTCCTGCATTTTATAGTCGATGGTCGTATATATTCTCAGCCCGTCCTTGTATAAGTTGTAGGTGCTTCCATCTTCTTTGGGATGATTGTTGCACCAATCGGTCAGCACCATTCGGAGATATTCTCTGAAATAGGTGGCAATGCCGGTGGTATGATCCTGGATACGGTAATTGGTCATATCAATCGGGATCATTTTAAGGGAATCATATTCAACCCTGCTGATATAATCATATTTCTGCATCTGGCTCAAAACGGTATTCCTGCGGTCAAGCGCCCTGCCTGGATTTCTGACCGGACTGAACCAGGTTGGGGCTTTTAAAGTTCCTACCAGCACAGCTGCTTCTTCAGGGCCCAGTTCTTCCGGGGTTTTATTAAAATAAGTTTTCGCTGCTGATTTGATCCCGTACGACTGGCTCCCAAAATCAACGGTATTCAGGTACATTGAAAGGATCTCGTCTTTGGAATAATTCCTTTCAAGTTTAATCGCAGTAATCCATTCCTTAAATTTAATCATGACTGTTTCCCCGAAAGTCCGGTCTTTTTTCCGTGGGAAAAGATTTTTTGCAAGTTGTTGGGTGATGGTGCTGCCTCCTCCTTTGGAAGATCCGGTAAACATTCCCCAGGCAACCCTGAATATTGCCTTGAAATCGATCCCCGAATGTTTGAAAAAACGTGCGTCTTCTGTTGCAATAAGTGCATTGATGATATTGGGCGATAACTCCTGATACTGGGTATTGGAGCGGTTTTCAATATAATATTTCCCCAACAGCTTACCATCGATAGAAATGACTTCCGTAGCCAGATTGCTTTTAGGATTTTCGAGTTCTTCGAATGTGGGCATCGGCCCGAACCATCCGTAAACCACGCCGATAAAGAAAAGAAAGACAAAAATGACCAGAACCAGGTACGAAATCCAGAATCCTGTTAAATATTTCCGGGAATTATTCTTTGGTGTCCGGTTCTGCATTTCCTGAAGTATTGGAATATGTGTAATGCTCATTTTTCTATTCGTAAACCGATATCCTTAATTCCTTTTAATTCCCCGACCCGCATGGCTTGCTCCACCTCAAACCGGTACCTGCCTTTTTCACGGAAATACACGCCTTTCTGAAGCAGGAACTGATTAAATTTTACACTGCCAATCCCCGACCCAAGCCATCTTCCGTCGAGATCAGCAAGCAAACATTCCAGGGTGTCCATAGCAATCCGGCCATCGGGAAATTTTGTTTTCAGGAACAGGTAAAGATTGCTGTACGGGTAATCCATTTCATTCCTGATGTTGATATATACGTTATAAGCGGATGATGTATCCAAAATGGGCACCTCAAAACACATCTTTTTGTTTGCATTCCATTTCCCGTTTTCGATTGCGATGTTTTCTTCAAACACACGCCTGGAATCACAGGAAACAAGAATGAAAAAGAGTATGGTCAGAACCCAGATATTCTTTTTCAGCAAATGAAACATATTATAAATGATCAAAACGGGTCAGATCATCCAGTCCGATCCCATTGCCAACCTCTGATTTTTTTTCCACGGTTTGAGCATATTCTTCCAGCTTTTCAGGCAATATCCCCTTTTTATTTTCATCGAGAATATGTTTAATATGCGCTACCGGAATGGCCATAAGATTGAAAGGATCGCTCAGATAACTGTACCACATCAGTTTCTGAAAAATGTCTGTTTTCTGATGGGAGGCATCTCCTTTTTTGGTTTTTAAGAGGGTTTCCGTATTCGGAAAATCTTTCAATGCATCCACATAGGTTTCATACTCATAATTCAGACAGCACTTCAGTTTACCGCATTGTCCGGCCAGTTTTTGAGGGTTGAGTGAAAGTTGCTGAACCCGGGCTGAGTTGGTGGTAACCGATTTGAAATCACTCATCCAGGTGGAACAGCATAATTCCCTTCCGCAGGATCCAATTCCGCCAAGCCTGCTTGCTTCCTGACGGGCTCCTATTTGCCTCATTTCAATCCTGACCTTGAATTCTTCAGCAAGAAGTTTGATCAGTTCCCTAAAATCAACCCGGTCTTCAGCCGTATAATAAAAAATCGCTTTGGTATTGTCTCCCTGATACTCAACGTCATTGATTTTCATTTGAAGGTTGAGATTTCCGGCAATTTCTCTGGACCTGAACATGGTTGAAGTTTCTGTTTCAACCGCAGCGATCCACTTTTCTATATCGGTAAGGCGCGCCCTTCGGTAAACCTTTTTAATTTCTTCGGAGGAAGAGTCCTGTTTGCGGGAACATACCTGAAAGCGAACCAGTTCCCCCACCATGTTTACAATTCCGATATCATGGCCCGGAGATGCTTCAACAGCCACTATTTCCCCGACGTGGACTTCCATCTCCGGCGGAAGGCGGAAATAATCCTTGCGGCTGTTTTTAAAACGTACTTCGATGATATCGAATGGTTTCAGGTTCTGGGAAGGAGGAATTGATTTCAGCCAGTCGAAGGAATCAAATTTGCTGCAACGATGCTGAAAGAGCCCGTCATTTTTCTGATATAACTTGGGCGTCTGACAGCAGCCGCGGGTAAGAAAATCATTCTTTCTTTGTTCCGTTGGTATCCCTTCCGGTTCTTCCATAAACTTCTAAAATCCTCACAAAGGTAACAAATTCGGTTTAAATAATCTGATAATTTTCAACGACATATCGAGGAAAAGAGTTGGCACATGGGCATTCCGCTCTATGTTGAAAATACCGGTATTCAAAAGATCGGAAAATTCCGTGAGGTTTTCAGAATGGATGAATGTTGAAAATTTCCGGATGAATTCCAGTTCTTTTCCTTCCGTATTTGCAGGCAGTTTCTGTTTAAAATTCAGGGAGGTACAGCCGCCAAGGATTTGCAGGCCATAAAGCAACAGACTTTTTTGTTTTTCTCTTCCTGTTTTTGATACTTCTGAAATAAAATTGACCAGATCAGGAATTTTTCCGCCATGGCATAAAAGCATCCATTGTCTGAAGGTGTCGAGAAAATCCGGATCTTCACCGGTTCCTCCGGAAGGAAGAACTTTTAATTTTGGAATACGAACCATCAGGGTGCGGGATAAGATGGTCGGAATGATCTGGGAAGTGTCGTCGGACACCAGAAGGAACAATGTTTTTTCAGGAGGTTCTTCCAGAATTTTCAGAATTTTAGGAGCAGCCGTAAAATAAATCTTCTCCGGCATCCAGATAATCATTACTTTATAATCCGACTCATAGCTCTTATACCCCAGTGTTGTAATGATCTCATTACAATCCTCCGCATTGATGATCCCTTGTTTATTTTCAATTTCAATGGCTTCAAACCACTCCTGAATTGTGACACAATAGTCATGGTCGATCAGGAATTTCCTCCAGTCAGCGAGAAAATGTTTACTCTGGGGTTTACCTGTTACTTTCTTGGTCTTGGCCACCGGGTAAATAAAATGCAGATCAGGATGGATCAGTTTTTCGTATTTGATGCAGGACGGACAAGTGCCGCAGGAATCCACATCCCCCATCCCGGGCCCCTCTCCCTCAACAGAGATGGGGTTTGTGCAATTTACAAACTGAGCATAAGCTATCGCCAATGCCAGTTTTCTGCACCCTTCCGGTCCGTGGAATAACTGGGCATGACTTACCCGCTGATCCAATACCGTTTGAATCAGTTTTCTTTTTACCTCCTCCTGTCCCTTAATCTCTCTGAATCGCATACTTTTATCGTGAAATCACCGCTCACTGGTCGCCCAGGTTTTGGACCCTGACAAAGTTAACTGATTTTCCCGATACAGTGAATCCGTTTTCCAGATCATGGGATTTTTCCTGATATACCATCGGAGCCAGACCAATTCCTGTTCATTTTTCAATCTGTGTATCTGGTAACGGGTTTGCCAGTGAAAATCCAAACCACAGAGGTTGGTCCAGTTTTTCACTGAAAATTTAAACCGGCGTACCATGACCGGTATCTCGCTTGAAGAAGTTTCAAAGAGCGCATGGACATGGTTAGGCATGACGATCCATTCCCCACCTGAAACAACCTGAACATTTTTTGCCATCTTTTCGCATTCGAATTCCACAATTTTTCCAATCAGCGACAAATCCATCTGTCCGTTGGTGACTGACCCGAAACAGGGCATATGCCGGCGGGTGCAAAGCGTGATGAAATAATGATCCACGGATGAATTTTCCTGACGGTTTTTCCCTAAAAAACTAAAAAATGTTGCCATAAGAATTTTATGGCTTAATCAGGGAAAGCAACTAAAGGTGAAAGAATTGTTGATAAGTTTTTGATACAGATTCCGGAAGAGGGATCAAATCACTTTGGCACAGATAAATTCCCGGTTCAGCCTCGCGATATTTGAACGGGAAATGAGCTTTGGGCACTCGGCTTCGCAGGCATAGGTATTGGTGCAATTTCCAAAGCCCAGCTCGTCCATCATCTTCACCATTTTTTTAACCCTTTGTTTTGCCTCGATCTTTCCCTGGGGAAGCAAAGCAAACTGGGAAATTTTTGCCGAAACAAACAGCATGGCAGAAGCATTCTTGCAGGCGGCCACACAGGCGCCGCATCCTATACAGGCTGCCGCATCCATGGAAAGCTCCGCTGCTTCTTTGCTGACCAGCAGATTATTGGCTTCCGCGGCACCTCCGGTATTCACGGAGATATATCCTCCTTCCTGTATGATTTTATCGAAAGCTGAACGGTCAACCATTAAATCGGTGATCACCGGAAAAGGCCTGGCCCGCCAGGGTTCTATCACAATGGTATCACCGTCGCTGAATTTACGCATATGAAGCTGACAGGCTGTTACCGCATCATCGGGCCCGTGCGGACGACCATTAATATACAGACTGCACATCCCGCAAATTCCTTCCCTGCAATCATGGTCAAAAACGACCGGTAATTCACCTTTCAGAATTAATTGTTCATTAAGGATGTCAAGCATTTCCAGAAAGGAACAATTCGGGGAAATATTGTTCAGGGGATAAGTCACAAATTTCCCTTGTGATTTGGCATTTTGCTGCCTCCAGATTTTTAAAGTAAGATCCATATTGCAGTCTTAATTCCTAATTCCTAATTCCTAATTAAGAGTGTTCAAAACATAATAGATTAAAAACTGTAGTTCTTTGACATTTTGAGTTTTATAGGGTTGTTAACAAGTTTTCGCTTGAAATTAACAATGATTTTCAGGTATTCAGAAAAATATCTT